>Ga0335076_10000591_pt1 | contig 33824 bp, 26 predicted proteins | sample Lox_Sample_25_FD_206717 | JGI IMG/M metagenome (GOLD analysis project Ga0335076, IMG submission 206717) | Soil microbial communities from Loxahatchee National Wildlife Refuge, Florida, United States - Lox_Sample_2.5 | ecosystem: Environmental > Terrestrial > Soil > Wetlands | place: USA...
GATGGACTCCAACGTCGTCGGTCGTTACTACAACGGGGCGACCGGGGCCGGTCCGAGGATCCAGCGGATCGTCGTCCGCGACCTGACCGAGGAGACCGAAGGCAACGCGGTCGGCATCGGCATGGCGGACGTGGTGTTGCGCCGGGCCGTCTCGAAGATGGACCCCCGGAAGACCTACATGAACTGCGTCACGGCCAAGACCCCCGAGGGCGCCCGGATCGCCCTCACCCTCGACCGGGATCGCCAGGCCCTGGCGGTGGCCATCGCCTGCTGCGTCAAGGTCGATCCGCCCCAGGCCCGGATCGTCCGGGCCCGCGACACCAAGCACCTCGAGATGCTCTACGTCAGCGAGCCGGCTCTGGCCGACGCGATGGCGACCGGCCGATGCGAGCTGGTGACGCCGCCGGCGGCGATCGAGTTCGACGTCGCGGGTATGTTCACCGCACCGCTCGACCGGGCCGGCCAGGAAACCGCCACGCGTGAGTGAGGAGAGAGCGGCCAGCCGGACGGCCGAAGGAGTGGCCCTGATCCGGGCCGTCCACCAGCTCCTCGACGACCCGCCGCCGATACTGGACGACCCCGTCTCGCTGCGCCTGGTCGGCCCGGAGTCGGTCGAGGCCATCCGACGCCACCCGGAGCGGGCCCGGCTGGCCGGGCCGGCGGCGCTTCGGAGCCACGTCGTCCTGCGCAGTCGCTACGCCGAGGACCGGCTCGCCGAAGCCGTGGCTCGGGGAGTTGACCAGTACGTGGCCCTCGGTGCGGGACTCGACACGTTCGCCTACCGCCAGCCTCCCTGGGCAGAGCGGCTGCGGATCTTCGAGGTCGATCACCCCGCCAGCCAGGCCGCCAAGCGGGCCCGGCTCAGCGAGGCGGGCGTCGCGGTCCCGCCGAATCTGGCCTTCGTCGCCGCGGACCTGGAGACGGGCGAGCTGGCGGGGGCGCTCGGTGCGGCAGGCTTCCACCCGGCCAGGCCCGCATTCGTCGCCTGTCTCGGCGTCCTGGCCTACCTCGCGCCCGCGGCCGTCGACGACGTGTTCGGCTGGGTGGCGTCGCTGGCACCTGGCACCGAGTTCGTCTTCACCTTCGCTCAGCCGGCGGGCGGTTCCGAACGTGGCACCGCCGCCAGGGCTGCCGAGCTGGACGAGCCGTGGCGGACGCGGCTCGGGCCCGAAGCGATCCAGCGCCGGCTGGTCGAGCTGGGCTACGCCTCCGTCGGGTTCATCGAGCCGGCGGATGAGGCCCCGTACTTCGCCGGGCGTTCGGACGCCCTCCGGCCCCCGGGGCGCGTCTCGATCGCCAGGGCGTTGGTCTAGAGCCGTCCTGGCGGCGGATGAGAATCGAGTGAGAGTTCGGCTCGGCGCGATCGGCGGTGTACTCTCGGCCGCGATGGCCACTCCCTCGCCCGCCAATCTGCGGGCCTTCGTCCGCAACAACACTCGCCTGCTGCCCGTGCCGGACCTGCCCCAGATCAGGCTGTATCAGGCCGAGGACGTGATGGCGACGATGAGCCTCGCCGGCGCCGAGCTCGGGGATCGGGATCCCGGGTTGCCATTCTGGGCCTTCGCCTGGGCGGGCGGGCTGGCCGTCTGCCGCTACCTCCTGGATCGGCCCGGCGAGGTGGCCGGGCGACGCGTGGTCGACATCGCCTCGGGTTCCGGCCTGTGCGCCATCCTGGCCCTGCAGCTGGGCGCGGCGACAGTTCACGCCATCGACGTCGACCCGCTCTCGGAGGCGGCCGTCGAGCTGAACGCCCGGGCCAACGGCGTCCGGGTCGGGTTCAGCCGCCGTGACGTCCTTGGCGAGCCCCCGCCGGCCTGCGACGTGATCCTCGCCGGCGACGTCTGTTACGAGGAGACCATGGCTGCGCGGATGGTCGAATGGCTGCGCGCGGCCGCGGCCGGGGGCACGCGTGTCCTCCTCGGCGATCCCGGCAGGCGCTATCTGCCGCCGGGCATGGCCGTCGTGGGCGCGTATCGGGTCAGGACCAGCCACGAGCTCGAGGACCGGGAGGTCAAGAATTCGGCGGTCTACACCTTCGAGTCCGCCGGCTGACGGCGCCGGCCCGCGGCGGCGGACCGCGGCCCGGCCCCCGGCCCTGGCCCCACCCGCCGGCCACGCGCCGGTCCGCCGAGCCGCGAATGACCTACCTGGTCAGCAGATTCGCGGCGAAGGAGTACTCCGTGAGCCGCTTGCCTTCGTGGCGCTCAAGGGCGATCCGCACCAGCTCGGCCACGAGCTGGTCGAAGCGGAGGTCCGATTCCTCCCAGAGGTAGTAGCTGATCGACCCGGGCGTGGTGTTGATCTCGTTCAGGAGCAGCCGCCTGGCGGTCTGCTGGTACAGGAAGTCGACCCGGACCACGCCGCACGCCCCGATGGCGCGGAACGCCGCGACGGCCATGTCCTGGATCTCGCGGGTCAGCTCGTCGCCGATGGGCGCGGGTACCTGGCGCCGCTGGCCGGCCATGCCGCCCTCTCCGCCGGGCTGGCCGCCGCCCAGCTTCTTGCCGCCGTGCTTGTACTTGTCGTCGAACGACAGGACCGCCTCGTAGCCCATCGGCTGCTCGCAGGCCGAGGCACGCTCCGGCGGGCCCAGGACCGAGCAGTTGATCTCGACGAAGTCGGTCAAGGCCTCCTCGACGAGGGCCCGGTCGTCGAGCTCGGTGGCCAGGTCGAGGGCTTCGCGGAGCGCCGCCGCGTCGTCGCAGCGCGAGACCCCGACGCTGCTGCCCAGGCATACCGGCTTGACCATGACCGGGTAGCCGAGCTTGAGCTCGACCCGCTTGATGAAGGTGTTCGTGTCCGCTTCCCATTCGGCCCGCGAGACGAGCAGGCAGTCGAGGGTGGGGATGCCGGCCTGGCGCAGGACCCGCTTCTGCATCGCCTTGTCGACGCCGATCGCCGACGCCAGGACGCCGGAGCCGACGTACGGAACGTCCACCAGCTCGAAGAGCCCCTGGAGTGTCCCGTCCTCGCCATGGCTGCCGTGGATCGCCGGGAACCAGACGTCGGCCCAGAGCCTCGGGCTCCTGGACAGCAGGCCGCCGCCCGCTCCGGGGTGGATCACCAGCTGGCGGACCGAACGGTCGGGGCTCAGGCTGACGCGGTAGACGTTCTTGAGCCCGGCGGCGTGGAAGGTCTGCTCGCGGTACAGCTCGAGGTTGTGGAGCCCTTCGCCCGCGTACCAGTCGCCCTGCTTGGTGATGTAGACCGGCAGAACCCCGAAGCCGGCCGCGTCGAGAGCGTCCATGACCTGGTGGCCGGTGATTACGGAGACCTCGTGCTCAACTGAACGGCCACCGAAGACGACGGCCACGGTCTGGTCTGGCATACGGCGCGGCTACTCCTCGTACAGGTCGGGCAAGTCGTTCTCGAACAGGACGACGTCTCCGGCACGAACGATACCCTTCATCGCCTCGAGACCGTCGTCGAGGTTCCGCACCGAGATCGTCCGATCGGGGGCGAAGCCGGCGCTCTCGAGGCCGCGACGGATGGCGGCGGTCTGGTTGCGCCCGACCAGGATGACGTAGTCGCAGACCTTCGCCGCGCCGATCCCGAACTCCTCGTTGCGGGCGTCCTGCTGCTCGCCCAGCTCGACCATCCCGGGCGTGACCATGATCTTGCGGCCGGTCTCGAAGGCGGCCAGGGCGTCCAGGGCGTTGACCGCCCCCACGGGATTGGAGTTGTAGGCGTCGTCGATGATCGTCACGCCGTCTGCGCCGGTGTGGGTCTCGAGGCGGTGGGGGACCGGCTGCAGCCGGCCGATCGCGGACGCGACCTCGCGCAGGCTGACCCCGGCGGCTCGGGCAACGGTCGCCGCCGCCAGGATGTTCGAGACGTTGTGGCGGCCGATCAGCCGCGTCTTCACCGCCGTCCGGGCTCCGCTCCTCTCGACGAGGGTGAAGCTCAGCCCGGCGGGGCCATGGACGATCGATTCGGCCGCCAGATCCAGCTCGCCCGCGGTGGCGTCGATGCCGTAGCGACGGACCTCGGGCAGGGTCAGGGTCCCGGCGAGGCGGCGGACCCGCGGATCGTCATTGTTGACGACCGCGATGCCGCCGGCGGTGAGGGCCTGGAGCAGCTCGAACTTGGCCTTCTCGATCGTCTCGATGCTGCCGAAGCGCTCCAGGTGCTGGGGCCCGATGGCCGTCAGAACGCCGATGTGTGGCCGGGTCAGGCGGGCCATGTCGCGTATCTCGCCGCGCCGGTAGGCGCCCATCTCGACGATCAGGACTTCGTGCTCGGGCCCCAGCTCCTCGTTGATGGCCCGGCAGACGCCCAGGATCGTGTTGAAGCTGGCCCGCGTCTTGAGGACCCGGAACCGGGAGCTCATCAGGGCCTCGGCGAAGTACTTGGTCGAGGTCTTGCCGTAGCTGCCGGTGATGCCCACCACCATTGGCTTGAGCCTGGCCAGCTTGCGCCGGGCCCGGATCCGGTACATCAGGTTTATCGAGGCCTGGACCGGGGCCAGGATCAGGTTGGCCGCGATCGAGGCCAGCGGCGCGGCGTGGATGGAGATCGGGGCCATGACCAGGACGGCCAGCCCGGGCGCGGTCGCGGAACCCAGTCCGGCGCCCTCGGCCAGACGGGCGACCACGAGAAAGCCCAGGGCGAAGAGGGCCGCCGCCACGGCCGCCGAGACGACGAGCAGCCGGCGGGCGCGGCCGGTGTAGACGAGGGGCTTCTTGTGGGGCGAACCGCCCGACTCCCGGACCGCCACCAGCACGGCGGCGGCCGAGGCCAGGACGACGATCACGTACCGGAGCGGGGCCGCGGCCACGACCGTCTGGAGCAGCGCGCCGGCGAGGTAGGCCAGGGCGACGCGGCCGTGGAGCCAGCGCGAGGAGGAGCCCGCCAGCCAGCGGCCGAAGCGCCGGTTCGAGTAGTCGTCCTGCTGAAGAGCGTGGAGGCTCGCCACCAGCTCAGGAATCGTGAGGGCCAGCGCGGCCACGCCCGCGGCTCCCAGGACGACCACCTGGATCGGATCGACGCCGGCCAGGCTACTCATCGAGGAAGGGGATCAGGGCCAGGCGGAAGCGTCCGTACTGATCCAGGTACGAGAAGTGGCCGGCGTTCTTGAGGATCACAAGCCGCGCCCCGGGGATCAGTCTCTCCATCGTCCGCGCGTCGGCGAGGGTCGTATCCGGGTCTGAGTCGCCCCAGACCAGCAGCGTCGGGGCCTGGATACGGGGCATGAACGGCCGGAGGTCCTCGTTGACGATCGCCAGGAAGGTGGCTCGCAGCGGCCCGGCGTTGAGGTAGTCCGGCGAGGCGATCCGGCCGACGATCGCCCGTCGAGCGGCCTGCCCGGGCCGGCCGAGGTGGCCGGTCGCGTTGGCGAAGCGCGAGGCCACGCGCTTGAGCCGGCGGACGGCAGTCTGGGGCGGCGGCACTCCCGCCGCGTCGACCAGGATCAGCCTGTCGATTCGGTCGGGATGGGCCGCGGCCAGCTTGATGGCCACTCGCCCTCCGAACGAGTGGCCGAGCACGGACGGCCGCTCGATGCCCAGCGCCGTCATGACGCCCAGGGTCAGCTCTACGAAGTCGTCGACGGTCCAGGTCGCGGGTGGCATCGCCGAATCGCCGTGGCCGGGGAGGTCGAAGGCGGTCACGCGGAACCTGCGGCCGAGGTCGTCGGCCATGGCCGCGAAGGTGTCCAGGGACATGCCCCAGCCGTGGAGGAGCAGCACCGGCTTGCCGCTTCCGGTCGAGCGGTAACGAACTCCGATCCCGTCGACGGTTAGCGACAGCGTGCCGTCCGGCGCGGCGCCGAGCGCCGGCGGCGCCGCACTCCGATCGCTGGGGATCTCCTGGAGCGCCGGAGACGGAGCCGGTGAGTCGTCGTTACCCAAGCTGAACCGCCGTAGTCGAGTGGCCGGCGTGGTCTCGGCCGTTGGTCTTGCCCCTTGGAAGTCAGACCATGGTACAGGAGGCGACGCGCGCGGCGGCGCGCGCGGCGGCGTCGCGGGCGGCCGGGCCGGGGTCGCCTGGGGTCGCCGGACGGCTTGCCGGCGCGAGGTTAAAACCGAAGCGGCTCCCGAAGGAGCCGCTTCGTTGCTGTCCCGGTGAAGGGTGGGTCCGTTACACGAACCGTCTTCTGCCACGCTACAAAGGCATCTATCACGTCGGCTACACCGACTACCCTAACCCGACCTACCCATGACCTTGTAACTGGGGCAGCAGGCTGACTGGCAGCTTCTGAAGTCTACAGCCCGATCTGCCTTCATTCCAAGGGTTTTGGCGGGACGTTGGGTTAATTTGCCGCAACTTAGTAGGCATTGGGTTATGACCGTGTTGCGACCTGCGCAACGTCTCGGCCTAACCGTCACAGGCGTATTGCGGCTGATGCCGAAATGCCGCCGGAACGGCCGAAGATCGGCCGGAATCGCGTTCGCCGGTCGCCCGATCCTGGCCCTGCCCGGGGCTTCGCGCCGGCGAGACCGCCCGTCCCGGGGCCTATTCGGCGATCTTCACCGAGCGCATGGCCGTCGGCTCAACTGGCTGATCTCGCCCGTCCCGCTTGGCCGCGGCGATGGCGTCGACGACGTCCATGCCGCTGGTCACGCTGCCGAAAAGCGTGTACTTCTTGGGCAGCCGCCCGCCCGAGAGATCTGCGAGGCAGATGAAGAACTGGCTGCCGTTGGTGTTCGGGCCGGCGTTGGCCATGGCCACGGCGCCGCGGACGTAGTCGCCCTCGAACGGCTCGTCGGCGAACTTGTAGCCCGGGCCGCCGGTGCCGAGGCGGCCGCGGTCGAGCTTGTCGGCATGGCCGTACTCGCCGTCGCCGCCCTGGATCACGAAGCCGGGCACCAGGCGGTGGAAGACGACGCCGTCGTAGTAGCCCTTATTGGCCAGCTCGATGAAGTTCGCCGCCGCCTTGGGCGCGCCGGTCGTGCTCAGCTCGATCTCGATGACACCCTTGTCGGTGTCGATCGTCGCCTTGGTCATCCGTATCTCCTCGTCTGGTTGTCGCGAACTAGGGTGCCACGGAAGGCCATAGCGGGCGAACGGCCGGCGGTGTCGGCGCGACTACGGAGTCACCACGGTCGTGCCGGTGATGACGATCGGCTCGAGGGGCATCGTCGGCGGGCTGTCGTCGCCGCCGGTCGGCACGTTCGAGATCCGGTCGGCGACGTCCATGCCGCTGGTGACATTGCCGAAGATGGCGTAGTCGTCGGCCCCGGTCGCCGCCAGGCTGTCGTTGGCCGAGTCGCTGAGGACGATGAAGAACTGCGAGTTACCCGAGTCCGGCGCTCCCGTGCGAGCCATCGCGACAGTACCGCGCTTGTAGGCCTGCGTAACCGGATCGTCCTTGACGGTCCAGCTCGGGCCGCCGGTGCCCAGCTGCGATCCCAGGGTGGGGTTCGGCATCCGGCCGTACGTTCCGTCGCCGGCCTGGATCACGAAGAGGGGCATGACCCGGTGGAAGAGGATGTTGTTGTAGTAGCCGCAGCGGGCCAGGGCCACGAATGACCCGGCCGCGTTCGGGCCCAGGCTGCCGTCGACCTTGATCACCATCGTGCCGAAGTTCGTGGTCATGGTGACCGTGGCCGTACCGGTGAACGGCGCCGGCGCGGAGGTCGGGCAGAGGCTCAGGTCCACCGTCGGAGCGAGGGTGAAGGCGGGGGTCGTCGGCGCGACCGTGGGCGGCGGCACCGGCGATGGGCTGGGCGAGACGGTGGGCACCGCGCAACCGGCGAACAGCATCGCGACGAGGCCGATGGCCGCGACCCGGCTCACGGACGATTTCGATGGCGCGAGGATCATGCAGCGGCCTCCAGGGCTTTGGCGAAGTCTACGGCTCCGGACAGGAGCGGTTCTCCGAGGATGATGCCTGCGATTGCGGCATCGCGCAGGCGCTTGATGGTTTCGAGGTCCACGGACCCTCCCGCCACGAACAGCTCGGCGCCCACGTTACGCGCCAGCCCGGCCAGGAACCCCAGGTCCGGAACCGCGCCGCCGTGGGACAGAACGAGACGGCGGACGCCGTGGTCCACCAGCTCTCCGGCCAGGTCCACCAGGCTCGGAGTCGCGGGTCGGTGCCAAGGATACGCGGCAATGCGGTCAGGGCGTTGGTCCAACCCGACGGCGAGCCAGTCGCCGGCCACGGCCAGGCAGTCGTGGAGCAGCTGCGGGTCGTCGGCCAGGGCCATGGAGACGACCACTCGGGTGGCGCCGGCCGCAAAGGCGAGACGGATGTTGTCCGGCCCCTCCATGCCGCCGGCAACCTGGAGCGGCACCGCTACGCGGGAAGCTACCCGGCCGACGGCCTCGAGATTGGCCGGCCGGCCGGCGTGGGCGCCGTCCAGGTCGACCAGGTGGATCAGCGTCGCCCCGGCCTGGACGAACCGCTCGGCGATCCGTTCGGGCCGGTCCGTGGGCGTGCCGACGCCGCTGGACGCGCCGGGCCAGTAGACGATCCGGGAGCGCCCGCCGACGACGTCGATCGAGGGGATGACCAGCACGACCCGATCGCTGTCAGTCGTTTCGGGCGGTCGTGGCGGCCTGGGTCGCCAGCAGGCGGCGCTGGAAGCTGATCGGCAGCGAGCCGTTGCGCATCAGCGCGTCGTGGAAGCCCTTCAGGCTGAACCGGCTCCCCAGCCGGCGCTGCTCGTCGGCCCGGAGCTGGAGGAGCAGAACCTTGCCGAGCAGGTAGCTGAGCTGGTAGGTGGGGGTGTAGGTGTAGCGGAAGACCTCGGCCTGGGCGTTGGCGCGCTCGAAACCGGTGTGCTCGACCAGGAAGGCCGTGGCTTCGTCGACCGACAGCTCGCCGCGGTGCATGCGCACGTCCAGGATGATCCGGCAGGCCCGCCAGATCGCGTCGGTGTGCATCGCCAGCAGGAATTCGGGCCCGTCGTCGAAGCCCTGCTCGCGCATCATCTGCTCGCTGTACATGCCCCAACCCTCGACGAACTCGGGGGCGTCGGTCAGGAGCCGGACGAGCGACGGATGGGCGATGGCGGCCGAGAGCTGGAGGTGGTGGCCGGGGTAGGCCTCGTGGACGCTGGTGTTGCTGATGCCGCCGTAGTAGTGCTCGCGCATCGCGTTCGGGTCGTCGCCGACCGATGGCGTGACGATGTATATGCCCGCCGGGTGCTTGTCGAACTTGGGCGGCTCGAAGTAGGCCGCGAAGGGAATGACCGTCCGGAGGTACTCGGGCGTGGGCATGACCGAGATCTGCTCGCCGGGCGGCAGGGTGACGATGTCGTGGGCGAGGATGTGGGCCCTGGCCCGGAACATGGCGTCCTTGTAGGCGGCCAGCGCTTCGTCGAAGGTGGCCGGGTGGTTCGACTTGACCCGGTCGACTACGACGGCCTCGGAGACGCCCGGGTCGATCCGGCGGGCGTCCTCCACCCGGGCGGCCTTGTTCAGGGCCAGCTGCTGGTGCCCTATCTCCAGGATCTGCGAGGCGTCGAGACCGTCGAAGGCGCGCAGCCCGACCAGTTCGTCGTAGACGTCGGAGCCGAGAGCCCAGCCGTCGACGGTCGAACCCATCGAGGCCTTGATCGTCTCGACGTAGGCGGCGGTGGCCGCCGAAGCCGTCTCGACGGCCCTGTCCAGGCGAGCCTGAGCGCGCTCGTCCAGGACGCCCGCGCCGGCGGCCTTGATCTCGTTGAAGAGGAAGGGCATCTGCTCGCCCGCGTCGATCTCGAGCTCCTGCCAGAGCTTGACCTGCGGCGCGGTCGCCCGGGTCTTGTGCTGCTCGAGGGCCACCGCGACGGCTTCCAGCCGCTGGGTCAGCGAAGCCAGCCTCTCGGCCAGCGGGGCGTAGTCGCGGGCGAAGATGCTGAAGAGGGCGTCGCCGACCTGGTCCATGGCCGTGGAACGACGCTCCCAGACGCGATGGACCTCCGAGTTGAAGCGCTCGCGGCGGGTGTTGTGAAGGGCCAGCTCGCGCTCGAGCCTGACGCTTTCGGAGAGCCCGGCCGGGTCGACGGCCTCGATGGCGCGCTCGAGCCGCTGCGTGTCGGCGATCTCCTGGATCACCGCGTCCCGGGTGCCGTCGTCGAGCTTGCCGTCGTCGTCGTGGATGCCCAGGTACGTGGCGTAGATGGGGTGGTCCTTGACCAGGCGCCTGAACTCGGCCTCGACGATCTCCCAGAAGGCCGCGTCCAGCGGCCCCTCGGCGGGCTCGGAGACGGGACGCGGAAGAACCAGCTCAGCCATCGCTATCGCTCCAGTTTCGTGGTTGCCGGAATTGGACGGGCGGCCTCGGACGAGGCGGCCGGCGGGGAGCTCGTTTCGCGCAGGGCGGCGGCGCAGGCGTCGATGGTGCGGTCGATGTCCGCGGCCTCGATGCCGTAGTGAGTGACGGCCCGCACCCAGCCGTGGCTGTAGTCGAGCATCAGCACACCCCGGGCCTCGAGCGCGGCGACGAAGGCGCCGGGCCTGGCTCTGACCTTGAAGAAGACGAAGTTCGTGGCGACTCGATCGGGGTCGAGGCGGCCCTCGGTCGGCTGGGCGATCCAGCCGGGGGACGAGATGCCGTCGATGCCGGCCAGCCCCTCGGCCAGCCGGCGGGCGTTGGCGTGGTCCTCGGCCAGACGTTCGATCATGCCGTCAGGACCGTCGCTCAGAGCGACGAGACCGGCGGCGGCCAGAATGCCGGCCTGCCGCATGCCGCCGCCAACGACCTTGCGTCCCCGGAGGGCCCGGGCGATGAAGTCACGCGAGCCGACGACCACCGAGCCGACCGGGCAGGCCAGGCCCTTGGACAGGCAGAAGGTCAGCGAATCGGCCGGAGCGGCGAGGTCCCTGGGCGCGACACCGAGCGCCACGGCGGCGTTGAAGAATCGGGCGCCGTCGACATGGAGGGGGACGCCGTGGGCGTGGGCTACGTCGGCCACGGCCCGGGTGTACTCAACGCTCAGCGGCTGGCCCATCGAGGTGGCGTGGGCGTTCTCGATGGCGACCATTCCGGTGATGGGCTGGTGCTGGTCGGTCGGATCGCGAAAGGCCTCTTCGAGGTCGTGCAGGTCGAAGGTCCCGTCCGGCTTCTCCGGCAGCTGCCGCACGGCCGCGCCCACGACCGCGGCGTGGCCGGCCTGCTCCCAGGTCACTATGTGGCAGGTCGCTCCGGCGATGGTTTCGTAGCCCCGGCCAAGGTGGGCCAGCTGGGACACGAGGTTGCCCTGTGTGCCGCTGGCCACGAAAAGGCCGGCCTCCTTGCCCAGCAGCTCGGCCGCCCGCTCCTGGAGGGCGTTGACGGTGGGGTCGTCGCCGAAGACGTCGTCGCCCACCTCGGCCTCGTACATGGCCTTTCGCATGGCCTGGGTGGGGTGGGTGACGGTGTCGCTGCGAAGGTCGACTCGGGCGCTGTCGCGGTTGTTCGGCATGGTCCGTCGAGTATAGGTCGGAGCGGCGGCGGGCCGGGTTGGTTCGGGCTGCGAACGCCCGCGCCGCCGCGACGCACCGCCCGTGGCTCGGCGCGCGCCCCGCGCCGTCGCGCGTACCCATACGTCACCCCCGGTGACGCTAAATGCGAAATTGGTGGCAGTTCCGGCCGGATGCGTCGGCCTGGGTCCGTTCCCACGCCCACGGTCGCCGGCCAGGGCTGGTTCGATAGCCGCTCTCGCCCGCGCGGCGTCGGTTTGCGTCACCCGGGCTGACATCGGGTGCGATTGACCGACTGTGAGCGGATAAGGCCACCCCGGGTGACATTCGGGAATGCGTCCGGCCCGTCCCGACCCGACCCAGCCCCGAACCCGATCTGACCGGGCGGCCCGGCCTCTCCTCGCGCCACGCGCAGTCCACGGCATCGGTCGGGGTCGGACAGGCGCGCCGCCACCTGCTATCCTTCGCGGTCGGCACGGGCTCGTGGTGTAGCGGCCTAACATGCCAGCCTGTCACGCTGGAGATCGCCGGTTCGAATCCGGTCGAGCCCGCCACTCGCACAACCCAGCCCCGTCCCCGCCCGGACGGGGCTCTTCTTTGGGCGTCGCACGGGCCGTTCGGCTGGCCCGCCGGCAGGCGTCGCCCCGGCCCCAGCTCACCGCACCCACCCCAGGCGCCAAGAAGCGACAGACGGACCATGCCAAGAAGCGCCCCCTGCCGCACAATCACCCGAGACGGGGCCCAGCAGCCGGCACCGAAATCGGGGAGGCAACCTGACGTATGAGCGGCCGCGTGATAGTGGTCGGCTCGGTCAACATCGACCTGGTCGCGCGCGTACCCCATCTGCCTCGCCCGGGCGAGACGGTGACAGGTGGCAGCTATGAGCGCCATCACGGCGGCAAGGGTGGCAACCAGGCCGTCGCCGCGGCCCGCCTGCGCAGGCCGACGCTCTTCATCGGGGCCGCCGGCGACGACACCTTCGAGAAGGAGGTCCGGAGGGCGCTCATGTCCGAACGGGTCGACGTCTCGATGATGGCTTCCCTGCCCGGTCAGGCCACCGGAGTCGCCCTGATCCTGGTCGACGCGACCGGTGAGAACCAGATCGCCGTCGTCCCCGGGGCCAACGGCGCCATCGAGACGGGCTACGTCCGCGACTGCCTGGCCAGGCTCGGCCCGCTCTCGGGTGACGTCCTGCTGGTCTGCAACGAAGTGCCTCTCCACGTCGTCCGCGAAGCGCTCGTCTGCGGTCACGCCGCCGGCGCGACGACCATTCTCAACCCGGCGCCGGCCACCGGCATCGGCCGGTCGATCTTCGGCCTGGCCGACATCGTGACTCCGAATCGGACCGAGCTGGCGACCCTCCTCGAGACCGAAGCGGACCGAACTGGCCGCCAGGCCGAATCCGCCGCCGCCGACGCGGCCGTTCGGGCGAAGGTCCTGATGGACGCGGGCTCGGACGGGCCCGGAGTTCGCAAGGCCGCCATCGTGACCCTGGGTGCGTCGGGCGTGGTGGTCCTCGAGCGGCCGGATTCGGGCCTCGGCGCGGTGTCGGCAGCAGCCGGCGAGCGGGCCGAGTCCTGTGAAGACGCCGATGGCCTGGCGGCCGGCATCTCAGCCGGCACCCCGTCCGCCGCCTCGGGCGTTGGCCCCAGTCGCGACGGCCGGCTGCGAGTCTGGGAGGTGCCCGCCAATCGGGTCGACACGATCGACACTACCGGAGCCGGTGATGCCTTCTGTGGCGCTCTCGCCGCGGCGCTGGCCGAGGGCCGGCCCCTCGCCGAGGCCGTCAAGCGGGCCGTGGCCGCTGGAGCCCTGGCCACCACTCGCGTCGGGGCGCGTGAGGGAATGCCGTCCGCCGCCGAACTGACGGCTTTCCTGGCCGCCCGCCAGATCGGCTCGTCGGCGTAGCCCGGGCGGCGACGCCGACGAGCGCCGTCTCGACGCGGAGGCTATCGGAAGGTCGTCGCCCGGCCGATGTGGACCCGTTCGCGCCGGCCCCGCTCGGCAGGTCGGCGGCGCTGAAATGGCCACCGCTGGCCGCAACCATCCGCGCGACGAGCCGGCGGTTGGGCGTGGCTTGGTAACCTGCGTCTTCGAGAATCCTGACGATTCGATCGGCCTGGTCCATTTGATACTCAGGCTCATTGGGGAGCTGGGCGGATGATACCAGGTCTCATTCAGGGATGTCTAGTAACATGTTCGGACGCTTCTGCCGGCGCCCGCGGGCGAGACGGGGCATCCGCGTCCCGCACCGGCACCGCACGAAGGTGGAGGAATGGCGAACAACATCAACGCCCTGGAACCGGCCCAGCCATCGCTGTGGCGTCGCATCAGGAGCATCCACCCCGGACTCGTCCTGGCGGCGCTCGACCTGGTCGGCCTCGGCATCGCGTCGTACCTCTCGATCGAGGATCTCCAGGACAAGCCCCTGGTCTGCTTCAAGGACGCCGTCTTCGACTGCAACGCCGTCGCCCAGAGCAGCTACTCGCGGCCTTTCGCGGGTATTCCGGTTGCCGTTTACGGCGTCTTCCTGTCGATCACGCTGTTCATCCTGGCCATCGGCTGGTGGCGCACCAACAATTACAAGCTCCTGCTGCTCCACTACGGCCTGTCGCTGGTCGGGGTCCTCTTCGAAGGCTGGTTCCAGTTCGCCCAGATCTTCCTCATCAAGAAGGTCTGCATCTGGTGCGAGTCGTACGGGATCTCGCTGATTCTCAGGTTCGTCATTGCCTTGTGGGTCTACCTTCGGACGCCAAACCCGAACGCGGTCTTTGCCGAAGAGCCCGCCGAGTAGCCAAGCCCAAACACCCAGACGAGGGAAGTCGCGATGACATCGAACAGTCCGAGTGGACCCAGGCCGACAGGTGGCAGCGTCCCGCCCACCAGCCGGCGCTCGGCAAGACAGCAACGCCTGGCATCCCGCGAGGCCAACCGGGCCATCGCCCGCGCCGGGACCAGGGGCACGGGTGGCTCGAACCGGTCGTTCCTCATGTATACCTTCGGCGCCCTGCTCGTCGCCGCGGTCGTCATCGCCGGGGCCTGGTACGTGACCCAGCAGAAGTCGACGACTCCCTCGGCCTTCTCCGACCCGATCCCGCCGCAGCCCTCCATCGCCACGCCGACCAACATCCCGACCGACGGCCGGACCCTGGGCGATCCCAACGCGCCCCACACGATGGACATGTGGGAAGACTTCCAGTGCACGGCCTGCCAGGTGTTCACTCTCGACGTCGAACCCCAGGTCGTCACCAACTTCGTCGCGACCGGCAAGCTCAAGCTGGTCTATCACGACTTCCTGACCATCGATCAGGCCGGCGAGACCGAGTCGCTGGACGCCGCCAACGCGGCTCTGTGCGCCAACGACCAGGGCCAGTTCTGGACGTACCACGACTGGATCTTCGCCAACCAGTACTCCGAGAACTCGGGCGCTTTCACCAAGGACCGCCTCAAGGCCATCGGCCAGGCGGCCGGGATCAAGAACCTCTCGACCTTCGACTCCTGCGTGGACAACGGCGCCCATAACGCCGAGGTCCAGGGCGAGCAGACGCAGGTCCAGTCGTCCTGGAGCGGCACTCCGACGCTCATCGTCGACGGCGGCACTCCCATCTCGTTCGACGGCACGTACGACACCGTGGCCTCGGCCATCGATGCCGCCCTGGGCATCTCGGCCAGCCCGTCACCGGGCGCGTCCGGGTCCGCCTCGGCCTCGGCCGGGGCGTCCGGCTCGGCCGGCGCTTCGACTTCCCCGGCGCCTTCGGCGTCGGCTTCGGCCTCGCCCGGCCCGAGCGCCTCGCCGGCGGCTTCGGCCTCCTGATCCAGGGCCCCACCCGGGGCCACCTGCCAGAACGAGTTGGACGGCGCCCGAGAGGGCGCCGTCCTCATGTCCGCCAAACGGCTAATCTGACGCCCGAACGATCCTTTCGCCGCACCAGGGGTTCGAACGATGACAGCCAACCGACCGAGCAAGCCCTCCGCCCCCCAGGGCGGCCGGCAGCCCAACGGCCGAAGGCCCGGCCAGGGCCGGCGCGATCGCTCCTCCTCCGGGAAGCTGGCGAGGGCGGGCAGCAGGCCGTCGGGCTCGGGCGAGATGGGCCCGCTTCTCGGCTGGAGCCTGGCCTTCGTGGTCATCGCCGCCGCGGTCATCGGAGCGGCGATCTACATAACCCAGACCCACAACCCGGGCACCGGCTCGATCACCGCCCCGACCGTCGTCACGCCGTCGAACATCCCGTCCAGCGATCGAACCCTCGGTCTGGCCAACGCTCCGGTCACGATCGACATGTACGGCGACTTTCGCTGCTCGGCCTGCCTGGAGTTCACCGTCGGAGGCACGGAGCAGAGCCTCGTCCAGAACTACATCGCCACCGGCAAGGCCAGGCTCGTCTGGCACGACCGCCTGATCATCGACGAGATCAGCGGCGGCAACTCCTCGCGGGACGCCGCCAACGCGGCCTGGTGCGCGGCCGACCAGGGCAAGTTCTGGACGATGCACGACTGGCTGTACGCCAATTCGAGCGAGGACGCCTCGGCGTTCACCATGGCCCGGCTGTCCGAGATCGGCCAGGACGCCGGCCTGGACATGGCCAAGTTCCAGCCCTGCCTGGACGCGGGGACGCACGACGCCGCCATCACCGCCAACGACAAGGCCGAGTCGTCGTCGATCGACTCCACGCCGACGCTGTACGTCGACGACAAGATCGTCGGGGTCACTGGCCAGGTGGCGACCTACGACCAGCTGAAGGCGGCCATCGACGCCGCCCTGGCCAATCCGGCCCCAACGCCCACTCCGGCGCCGACGCCCTCGCCCACGCCGGTCCCCACGTCCGCGGCCCTGTCGACGCCTTCGATCCTGCCCACGCCCGCGACCCTGGCCACGCCCTCGGCCTAGCGACCGCGTCGCGAGATTGCCGGGGCCCCGGGCAGTTCGCCTACTCGCGCGCGATCGCCTCTATGGCGCTGAGCTGGCGTCGCAGCTCGGTCGCGGCGTTCCAGCCCTCGGCGAAATCGGCCGCCATGCGCTGGCTCTCTCGGGAGCTCCAGTCGGCCAGCCAGCGGTTCGCGTCGCGGAGCGTCTGGGCCTGCGAGAGCCGCTCGCGAACGCTCTGGATGAAGGCGCAGTAGAGCGTCAGCGGCCCGGCCCTGGCGACCAGCGCCTCCGCGCCCGGGACGAAGTCGATCGGGACCTTGATCCGGGCGAAGAAGGCTCCGACCTCGGCGGCCAGCGGGTCGGTGATCTGGCTGTGGCCGCTCCAGCGCAGGATCGGCGCGTTGGAGCTGAAGTCGAGCAGGACGGCCGCGTCGGCGGCCATCTCAGCCCGCAGCGTGCCGCCGAAGCTCAGGAACACGTTCTGGACGCCCAGGCGATCGGTCAGGCCGATCTGGCCCCAGGCGTAGTCCGCAACGGTCGGGTAGCGCGACTCGCGCTCGAGCCTGGCCGCGTGGCCGCGACTGCCGTCGCTGGTCCAGTAGTCGATCGTCTCCGGGTCGAAATGCTTCATCGTCGGCTGGGGCCGGATGGTTACCAGCAGGTGGCTGGTCTCGCTGCCGTGGGTTCGATCGGGCTCGACGAGCTCGAAGCCGAGGTTGGCCAGGATGCGCGCGGCGCTCTCGGACCAGTGGGCGTCGTCGGGCAGCAGGGAGCGTGGATCGGTTGACATTGCGACTAGCACCATAGCTCGACTGAGGGCCGCCGTCATGGCGACCGCGCAGCCGGGCGGTTCGGGCCCTAAGGCGCGAGCGCGGGCGTGCCTGCGGCGGGGCCGCGCCGCTGCCAGCCCAACCTGATCAGGGCCACGGCCCCGCCGGTAGAGGTGATGGCCAGGGTCAGAACGTGGATCAGCAGCGCCAGAGCGAGGCCCGGCGCGGCGGCCAGCCCGAAGGCCGCGGCGATGGTCTTGCCCGCGTACTCGAACGTGCCCAGGTAGCCCGGGCCGGACGGGATGGCCGTGGCCAGGTTCGTTCCAGCGGCGAGCAAAGCGCCCTCGCCGACCGTGAGCTGGATCCCGAGAGCCTGGCCGGCGGCCAGGACGGCGACCACGGTGCAGGTCCAGGCCGCCAGGCTGAGCACCGCGGCCGCGGCCATGGTCCGTGGCAGGGCCGCGACACGCAAGCCGTCTCGAAGGCGCAGCATCACGCCCTTGATCCGCGGCCGGCGACCCAGCAGCTCGGCCGCGCGACCCGCGCCCGGAAGACGGTGGGCCGCCAGAGCCACCGCCAGAGCCACCACCAGCAGCCCGGCCAGGGCGATGCCCACCAGGATGGCGCTGACCACGACGCCCCTGACGTTGAGGACGAGTATCGCCGCGGCGCCGATGCCCACCAGGACGACGGTGTCGACGACGCGCTCGACCAGGACCGTGCCCAGCGTCGCGCTCCGGCTGATGCCCTCGCGGTCGCCCAGGTAGTGGCTCCGGACCAGCTCGCCCAGGCGCGCCGGGAGGACGTTGTTGGCCAGATAGCCGACCATCATGTAGCCGCTCAAGCGGCGCAGCGGCACGGCGTGGATCGGCTCGATCAGGACCCGCCAGCGGAGCGCCCGAAAGGTCAGGTCGGCGATGCCGGCGACGACGGCCAGGGCCAGCCAGGCCGGCTGGGCGCTGCCCAGGACCCGGGCCGTCTGCCCCAGGTCGACGCCGAGCAGGACCAGGTAGATACAGACCACCGAGATCAGGATGCCGATCCCGCCTCGGGCCAGGCCGGCGGCCCGCCGCCTCACCGCGCCGCCGTCTTTCGGGCCGAGAGCTTGCGCGAGCGGCGCAGCCTGACGCGGTGCAGCAGGTAGCGCAGGACCACCCGCATGGTCGCCAGGCCGTAGATCACGCTGCGCCGGAACCCGACAGAGCTGGCTTCCTCGAAGTAGCGGGTCGGGACGGCGATCTCGCCGATGCGCATCCGGCAGGCCACGGCCTGGGCGACCAGTTCCTGGTCAAAGACGAAGTCGTTGCTGTTGAGCGAGTAGGGCACGGTCTCGAGCAGGTTGCGGCTGTAGGCCCGAAAGCCGGTGTGGTACTCGGAGAGGTGCAGCCCGAAGGCCAGGTTCTCGACGCCGGTCAGGAACCGGTTGCTGACGTACTTCCAGCGCGGCATGCCCCCGGCCAGCGGATCGCCCAGAAAGCGGCTGCCCAGCATCAGATCCCGCGTGCCCTCCAGGATCGGCTCGACGAGGGCCGGGATCCGCGTGGCGTCGTACTGGTAGTCGGGGTGGAGCATCACGACCGCGTCGGCGCCGGCCGCCAGGGCCGCGTCGTAGCAGGTCTTCTGGTTGCCACCATAGCCGAGGTTCTGGCGGTGGATGATCACGTCCAGGCCGAGCTGACGGGCGATCGCCACCGTGTCGTCGCGGGAGACGTCGTCGACGAGGATGATCCGATCGACGACGTTGTGAGGGATGTCGGCGTAGGTCCGTTCGAGCGTCCTGGCGGCGTTGTAGGCCGGCATGACGACGATGACGCGCTTGGCCGGCCCCTCCCCGGCTGAGGCGGAAGCGGCCACGGCGCTCTGGTCGGTGGCCGGTTTCGGCCTGGTGTCTGGCACGCCGCTAGCCTACCCCAGGTTGCCGGTCTGGCGCGGACCAGCCGGCGCGGCCGGCGCGGACCAGCCGGCGCGGACCGACGGCGCCCGATGCTCTACGATTCGGTTCTTCGGCGGCCGCCCGTCGGGCCATGGAGGAGCATCCCTTGAGGGTCTTGCGCTGGGGCATCGATCTGTCCGCACGGTTGGGACGCGATCCCGGCGCGCTGGTCTGGATGACGCTGGTGGCCTTCGTCTACGGCGTGGCGACCTATGTCCGCAGCCAGGCTTCGGTGCCGTGGGGGCCGGACCACATGATGATCCTGGCCAGCGACCTCTTCGTCGGCCGGTCCGATCTCAGCTCCCTGACGACGATAAACGACATCGTCACGCTCGACGGCCGCCACTACCAGGCCATGAGCCTGCTGCCGACGGTCCCGTACCTGCCCCTGGTCCCGTTCCAGGCCCTCTGGCCGCTCTCCCGCTGGCTCGTCTCTGGGGTCGTCGGGATCGTGGCCGGCTGGCTTGCCCTGCCGCTGGCCCGGCGGTACGGGCCCGGCGGCGCCGCCGACTACTGGCTCGCGGCGCTCGGGGCCTTCGGGACGCTGCTCTTCACCCTGACGATCGAGGGCGACTTCTACTACCTGGCCCACCTCGAGGCCACCCTGCTGCTCTTCCTGGTCCTGATCGAATGGCACGACCGGCGCCGGGCCGTGCTCCTGGGCCTGCTCATAGGGCTGGCCGCGCTGGCCCGCCCGACGCTCCTGCTGGCGGCGATTCCCTTCGGGCTGGTGCTCCTCTACGAAGCCAGGCATCGCTGGGCTACCGCCTTTGCCTTCGGGATCCCGCTTCTCGGGGCCGTCGCCGTCACCGGCTGGTGGGATTGGGTCCGCTTCGGAGCGGTGCTCGAGACCGGCTACGACATCTCCTGGGTCGCGCCCCAACTGGCCGCCCTGCGGGCTCAGGGCCTCTTCTCCACCGATCATCTGCCGACCAACCTGGCCCTCTTCCTGGGTGGCGGCTACACGGTCAGGGATGCCTTTCCCTGGCTGGTGCCCGACTCGGACGGCCAGTCGATCCTGCTGACGACTCCGGCCCTGCTGATCGCCGTCGGCGCGTCACTCCGGGACCGGACGACCCTGGCGCTCTGGGCGGCAACCATCCTGACCGCGATCCCGGTCTTCCTCTACTACGGCGGCGGCGGCGGCGCCACCTACGGCTACCGCTACGCGATGGACTTCGTGCCCTTCCTGGTCGCGCTCGTGGCAATCGCCCTCCGCGAGCGGTTCGGCAATCTCGAGCGGGTCCTGATCGCCCTGAGCGTTTGTTTCGTCTGCTACGGCTACGCCTGGCAGGTCTGGAAGTAGACGGCTGATCTACACCTCGCGCCGGCGCAGCAGCAGGATTCCGAGACCGAGCATGGCCGCGACCCAGATCAGGCACCAGGCCAGCCATTCGGGGCTCGGGGCCGCGCCGGAGAACGGGCTGAACCGGTAGAGCCCGGGCTCGGCGATCCCGCCGGCCGAGAGGATGCTCTCGGGCGGGGTCAGAGCCCCGGCCGCGCCCCGCCAGAGAACGTCGCTCGGAACCAGCCACCGGGACACGATCCCGGCGTCGCGGAGCACGTCGTTGTTGAAGGCCTCGCCGACGCCGCCCATCACCCCGGCCATCCAGGCCAGGCCGTAGGCCACGACCGCGACCGCGCCGCCGGCGACCGAGGCGATCCGCGTGCTCAGGACGATGGCCAGGGTCAGCAGGACGAGGGCCTCGCCGGCGAGGTACCAGGGCGCCTGCAGCGAGTCGGAGGCCGTGTAGCCGGTCGCCAGGTCGACCGCGCCCAGCTCGAGATAACCGGCCACCAGCGCGTACGCCACCAGAACCGACGCCAGGCCGAGCCAGCGGCCGATCAGGACGTCGGCGCGGCGTATCGGCCTGGCCAGGACGGCCAGCAGCAGCCCGCTCTCGATCTCGGGTCCGATCGCCGGCGACCCGGCGAAGACGGCGGTCATGGCCAGGACGAAGCTGAACATGAAGGCCAGCATCACCGTGACCTGGGAGACGCCGAGGATCTCGACCGGTCCGGCGATCGGGGACGCCTCGGCGATCCGCCCGAAGCCCCACCAGGTCAGGACGACGATCAGCACGGTCAGCCCGGCCAGAGCCCACAGCAGCCGCCGCCGCACCGCCTCGCGCAGGGTCAGGCGAGCCACGATGCCGATCGCACGAAAGCCGTTCATCGGCGGCCGCTCCGGGCCTCGTCTTCGGCGCCGGCTCCGCCGCGGGCGGCCGGGTCGGCGGCCGGGTCCGGCGGCGCTCCCAGGAGCGCCAGGAATCGCTCCTCGAGGCTGTGGCGGGTGGGCACGACGGCGTGGATCTGACCGCCCCGCCCGACCAGCTCGCGGATGAGCCCGGGGACGTCGGCGTCGGCGATGCCGTCGACCTGGAGCCACTCCCCGTCGGCGCGGGCCGTGCCGTAGCGGGCCGCCACATCGCGACCCAGGCCGTCGAGGCCGGTCAGCCGGATGCCGACGCCGCGCTCGCGGCTCAGGTCGGCCATGGCCAGCTCCGAGACGACGCGGCCGTGATCGACGATGGCCACGCGGTCGCAGACCCGCTCGACCTCGGTCAGGAGATGCGAGTTGAGGAAGACCGTGGTGCCGCGATCGCGCAGGGCGGCGATTATCCGCCTGACGTCCTGGCGGCCAACCGGGTCGAGGGCCGAGGTCGGCTCGTCCAGGACGACCAGCTCGGGCCGGCCGAGCAGGGCCACGCCCAGGCCGAGGCGCTGCTGCATGCCCTTGGAGTAGGTCTCGGTCCGGCTCTCGGCGCGGTCCGCCAGACCGACCAGATCGAGCGCCGACTGGATCTCCGTCGCCCACTCTGGCCGAGGCAGGCCGGCCAGCTCGCAGTGGAGACCGAGGACCTCGCGGGCGGTCATCCAGCCCTGGTAGCGGAACAGCTCCGGCAGGTAGCCGACCCGGCGTCTGGCGCCGACGTCCCCGAGGGGCGCTCCCAGAACGAGGCCGTCCCCGGTAGTCGGCCGCGACAGCCCGAGCAGCAGCTTTACGGCCGTGGTTTTGCCCGCGCCGTTGGGCCCCAGGAAACCGAAGACCTCGCCCCGAGGCACGGTCATGGTCAGCCCGGCCAGAGCCACGATCCGCCCGAACTCCTTGCGCAGCTCGTGGGTCTCGATGGCAGCGGCCGAACTCGCGCCCGCCCCGCCCGGACCCGCCGTGCCGGTCATCATCGGGAGCTAGCCGTCGATCCGCTCGACGATCGTGGCGATGCCCTGGCCCACGCCGATGCACATCGAGGCCAGCCCGTACCGCCCACCGGTCCGGCGGAGGCCGTGGACCAGGGTCGTGACGAGCCGGCCGCCGCTGGCGCCCAGCGGATGGCCCAGCGCGATCGCCCCGCCGTCGACGTTGACTCGGGCCGGATCCAGGCCCAGCTCCCGGACGCAGGCCACGGCCTGGCTGGCGAAGGCCTCGTTGAGCTCGATCAGGTCCAGGTCGGCGACCGTCAGCCCGGCCCGCTCCAGGACCTTGCGGGTGGCCGGGATCGGGCCGAGGCCCATGACCGCGGGATCCACGCCCGCGACGGCCGTGGCCACGACACGGGCCATCGGCCGCAGCCCCAGGGCGCGGGCCCGGCCCGCCTCGACGACCAGCGCCGCGGCCGCGCCGTCGTTGATGCCGCTGGCGTTGCCGGCCGTCACGGTTCCGCCCTGGCGAAAGGCCGGCCGCAGCCGGGCCAGGGCCTCGAGCGTGGTGTCGGGTCGGGGGTGCTCGTCGGCGTCGACGACGATCGGGTCGCCCTTGCGCTGCGGAACGGCGATGGGCACGAGCTGGTCGCGATAGCGACCCTCGGCGACAGCCGCCGCGGCGTTGCGCTGGCTGGCCAGGGCGAAGGCGTCCTGGTCCTCGCGGCTGACGCCCAGCCGCTCAGCCACGTTCTCGCCGGTCTCGCCCATGGAGTAGGGGTGATGCGCGGCCGCCAGGGCCGGGTTGACGAATCGCCAGCCAAGGGTCGTGTCGACGAGAGCGTGATCGCCGCGCTCGAAGCCGGTCTCGGGCTTGAGCATGACGTAGGGGGCCCGGCTCATCGACTCGACCCCGCCGGCGATGAAGACGTCGCCGTCGCCGCTGGCGATCGCGTGGGCGGCCGAGTTGACGGCCTGGAGTCCGCTGCCGCACAGCCGGTTGACCGTCAACCCGGCGACCTCCACCGGGAGGCCGGCCAGCAGGGCGGCCATTCGGGCGACGTTGCGGTTGTCCTCGCCGGCCTGGTTGGTGCAGCCGAGGATGACGTCCTCGATCAGGTTGGGGTCGATGGCGGTTCGCTCGACGAGGGCTCTTATCACGGCGGCGGCCAGGTCGTCGGGCCGGACTGTCGAGAGGGCCCCGCCATAGCGGCCGAACGGGCTGCGCAGAGCGGCCACGATCCAGGCCTCGCGGACTGGTCGGTCGAGCTGGCGTGTCATCATGGGTCGATTGTACGGCCGGCGCGGGCTTGAGCCGCGGCGCCGGCTCAGGGCATCTGGATCAAGGCGTCCTGGAGCAGCGACTGGTCGTTGGTGATGATCTCGTACAGCACGCCGTCGCGGGCGTAGACGTAGCCCGCCCCGCCGCTCGGGCCGCTGGTGTTGGCCGGGTCGATCATCTCCAGCACGTTCTTGCCGGTGGCCATCAGGTTGGCGTAGCTCGTGACCTTCCAGCCGGCCTTCTTGGCCACCGCCTCGAAGTCGGAGCTGAGGTTCGCGGCCGTGGCGCCCGGGACGCCGATGGCCCGGGCGTTGAAGTCCATCGAGTCCGAAGCGGAGAAGGCGATGGCGATGTCGACGTCGTCGGGGGTCTCGCCAAAGTTGACCAGCCAGGCGGCGTAGAGGTCCTTGTCGCCGCCCGACGGCGGCGAGGCGATGAAGGCCGACAGGACGAGGCTGAACTTGACCAGCGGCACGTCCTCCATCGTCGAGGGCAGCTGATCCTCGAGGGTCGGGCTGACGTGGGCCAGGGCGTCGGTCGGCTGGACCGATTCGGAGGGCGCCGGGGACAGGGACGCTGAGATCGAGGACGCCGCGGAGGCGCTGGCCGAAACCGAGGCCGTGGCCGCCGCCGTCGCGACCGATTGCGTCGACGGCGTCGCCGGGGGCGCCGAGTGCGTGGCCGCGGAGCCGCAGCCCGCCAGAAGGGTCACGGTCGCGAGCATTCCCAGCAGCGAGATGGGGACTCCGGGAGAGCGGCGGATCATCGACAACCCCGATGGCAGATCGTGCGCCGCTACCCACCGGCGGGTCGCGGCCGCGCTGTGCGGCCGAGCATGGCCGCAGCTTCGCCTTCGTGTCAAACGCGGCCCGCGCCGGAACAGCCGGGCAGCGCCCCGGGGTTCGGTCGGCGCGGCCCGCTCCGCTCGCGACGAAATCCGGCGCCGCCTGAAATCCTCGGACCACAGGGGCGTTCTGTTGTTGCGCGGACGAACCTCGTCCGGCACGGACTCATTGCCACAGGTCAACGCCACAGCAATTGGGAGCACAGCCATGCGCAACCGCAGCCACCGTCCACAGGGCGACCCGCCTTCCTCCGACGGCCGGATCGAGGACGACTTCGTCGAGCCGCTCAAGCCAGCCGGTGTGCCCCACCGCCATCTGCCGGCGGCTCTGCCCTTCGCCATCGCCGGCGTCCTGCTAGTCTCGGCCGTCGCGTTCGGGGCGAACGTGGCCCACAACATGACCACGCCGACGTCCACCACCACGGCCGTGCTGACGGCCGTCGGTCATCCCGTCGACGCGCCGCAGCCCACGCCGACGCTGACGGTGGCCGTGCCGGCGCATCACGAGCCCGCCTCCTCGCAGCCCGCCGATCCCACCCCGACTCCGAAGCCGAAGCCGGTCAAGACCCCGGCCCCGACCCGAAGCCCGTCCGACCTCGGCGGCCTCAAGGTCAAGAAGAACAGCAACGGCACCTATACCTTCTCCTGGTCGGCCTATAAGGGCTCGAAGTCGTTCGACTACTACAAGCTGGACGGCCAGCCTTACCCGAACAAGCCCGGCTATGTCGAGAACGACGGCGACTACCTGGCCTGCCTCGACCCGGGCACGACCAGCGCGACGATCTCGCTGGACCCCGGCACCTGGAACCTCAACGTCGAGGCGGTGAGGCTCGGTGACGGCAATCCCGTCGCAGTGGCGCGGACGAGCGTCCTCAAGCTGACCGTGGCCAAGCCCACGCCTCCCAAGGTTCTGTCGCTGTCGCTGACCGCCACCGTGGACGCGGACGGCAACGTCGAGCTGAACTGGAGCAAGTACACCGGCCCGTACTTCGAGTACTACGGCATCGTCCGCGCCGACGGCTCGGACGCTCCGGTACTCAAGCCCGGCGAGACGCCTGACGTCTACTTCGACAGCGTCGGCACCACCAGCTGGACTGACGACGGCACGAGCGACCTCGGGCCGCTGGTCTCGGGCCAGACCTACACCTATCGCGTCTATGCCTACACAGAGCAGACGTTCGGCGACGTGTCGGAGGCCTGCCAGGTCGGCACGATCCTGGCCGTCTCAGACCCGGAGACCGTGGTAATCCCCTGAAGGCTCGATGGTCGAGGGGCTCCCGACCTCCGGGCCGGGGCCTCTCGGCCGTCAGACCGCCGCGAGAAAGCAATCGTGAGCCCAAGGCCATGTCCGACAGTTTCAGCGATCGAGCGGCACCGGCCGGATCTGCGGCCGGTGCTCCGTGTCGTCGCGGTCCCGCACAGCCCGCGAACCTCGGGCGGTACCTGCCAGTACAGGTGTCCGATTGCCCCTCCGAACGAGTCTGGGTACCGTTCGGTGCTCAATGGAGCGTGATGGAGCATCTCGGATGGCTGCCGACCGCGAGCGTTCGCTCGTGGCCACCGCGCGCGGTGACGGCGCCGCCTTCGCCGAGCTGTACGACTTCTACCTCCCCCGCATCTACGGCTTCATATACCGCCGCGTCCAGGACCGCTGCGCGGCGGAGGACCTCACTTCGGTGACCTTCCAGCGAGCGCTCGAGAACGTGCGCCGGCCCGACTTCCGCGACGACTCGTTCGGCGGCTGGCTCTACCGGGTGGCGTCCAACGCGGTCATCGACTACGTCCGGCGCGACCGGCGGTACGTCCCCCTTGGTGACCTGGAAGGTCGGGACGAGCCGGCGGACCTGGCCCTCGACGCGCTGGCCGCGGCCCTGGACAGGGATCAGCTGCGGACCGCGCTGCGCAGCCTGCCAGCCAGGCATCGCGAGGTGCTCGTGCTGCGCTTCTACGACGACCTCGATGTCGCCGAGATATGCGCCATCCTGGGCTGCTCGCGAGAGGCGCTGGCCGTCCGGATACATCGGGCCCTTCGGGCGCTCCGGATGACGCTAGCCAGGGAGTCGGCCGATGTCGCCTGACGAGATGAACGAGATGGAGCAGCTCGACGCCCTGGCCATCGAACTGGCCGAGGGAGGGCGACTCGCCCGCCAGGCCATCGCCCGCGACTCCGTTCCGAATGGAGACTTCGCGGCCAGGCTCCGCGCCGATCTCGACCGCGACTTCGTGGTCGGTCGGGCGGCCCCGCTCGGCGCGGCCGTGGAACTGGCCGCGCCGCGTCCGGCGCCGCTCCCAGGCCAGGTCGAGAGGCGCGCCGCCAGCCGTCCGTTCACGGGCCCGGAACGGCGCGCTGGGCGGCCCCGGCCGGCGCCCGCCACCGATATCGAGCCGGACCGGTGGGAAGAAGCCGGCGATACCGGCGCGGCGCCACTCCGGCCCGCCATACAGTGGCGGATCCCGACTCGGTTGCTCCCCTCGCGCTGGCTCGCCGCCGGACTGGCCGCGGCGGTAGCCCTCGTCTCGCTGACCTACGCGAGTGGCGTCTTCACCTCCGCGAAGATCGCCGCGAGCGCGACCGCCGCCGACCAGGCCGTCGTCATCAGAGACGGCGTCGCCAGCCAGCTGACGGCTGGCGAGCAGCTCCGGCAGAACGACGAGGTGAGGACGGCCGCCGGTGGGTCGGCGACGATCGACGTCGGCGGCAGCTATCTCCGGCTGGCTGGCGGCGCGGACGTGGAGCTGGCCTCGCTGGACCCGGATCACGCGGCCGTCGACCAGCTGGCCGGGCGGGTCTACTATCGCGCCTCGGCGCCGGCCGGCGGCGACTATCGAGTGATCACCGGCTCGGTGGCCTGGCAGGCGATCGACACGGCCTTCGACCTGGATCGCGAAGCGACGCCGGGCGGCGGCGAGCAGGTCCGCGGCCTGGCCCTGTACGAGAGCCTCGCCCTCAGCGGACCGGATCTGGCGACGACCCTGACCGAGGGGTCGGGCGCGACGGTCACGCTCCGGCCCGACGGCTCGCCGGCCGGGGCGCCGGCGATTGCCACGATCGGGACCCAGGCCCTCGCCGATGCCTGGCTCGTTGACAACGCCGAGCTGGACTCGCAGCTCGGTCTGCCGCTGGGCTGGCTCGCGGCCCTCATCGAGCCTGCGCCGGCGCCGACGTCGACGCCGGTTCCGGCGGTCGTGGCAACCCGGACGCCGACCCCGGCTCCGACCGCCCCGCCCACTCCGAAGCCCACTCCGAAGCCCACGCCCAAGCCGACACCGGCCGGCCCGCCGGACCTCGGCACGCTCAAGATCGTCCGCAACGCCGACAGCTCCTACACGTTCTCCTGGCCCGAGTACAAGGGCAGCGGCTTCATGTACTACAAGCTCGTCTACGAGGATGGCAGCAAGACGCCCAGCTACCCGGCTTCGCCGTACTGGGCCTGCAACGACTCGGTCGACGACACGACCTGGACCGGCTTCATCGATCCGGGCACCTACTCGGTGCGGCTCCAGGCCGTCGACGAGCCCTCGGGCAAGGTCGTGATCCGGGCCCAGACCAAGGTCGTCCACCTGACCGTCAAGACCGCTTCGATGGGCTCGCTCACCGCCCAGGACAACGGCGACGGGACGTACACGTTCAGCTGGTCCGCCTACACGGGCGCGTCGTTCAGCTCGTATGAGCTCGTCTACGAAGATTGGTCGTCGGGGAACGACCCGTCCTACCCGGATGGCAGCTCGGACTGGGCCGCCCCGGACGCCGGCTCGACGTCCACCGATCCGATCGCGATACCTTCGGGGGACTACCGGGTCAGGCTCCAGGCGATCGGATACCCCGACGGCTTCGACTGCGGCTACGCCTACGCCCAGACGACGGCGCTGCACCTGAAGGTGCCGTAGGCCTCACGCCGGGTCGGCCTCTATTGAACGTCGTCTCCAGTCGCGCCTGAACGGCATTAAGAGAACCGGCGGGCCGTGGAGTCCGCCGGTTCTCGCTGTTCGGGGCCGCTGGCGCGACCCGGGGTATTGGAGGGCTCAGGCGCGCATCGACCGCCGCTGCGCCTGGACGGCCAGGAGACCCAGCCCGCCGAAGGCGATGCAGATGAGGAGCGCGAAGAACGGCACCGAGTCGCTGTTGACCGGGCCCCCGCTGGCGGCCGTCGTCGCCGGGGTTCCGGACGCGCCGCCGACCACCTGGCCGGTGATCGTCAGGGTTCCGGGAACGTACTGGAAGACGTACTTGCCGGAGTCGGCCGCGGCACCGTCGCAGTTGATCTTGTAGGTGCCAGGCAGGCTCTTGGTCGTCGCGGTGGTGGTGCAGGTCGGCAGCGTGGTCACCGCCGAGATGTCGTCGCCATCGTGGTAGCCGCTGATGTTGTAGGTGAAGCTCGGGTTGGCCTTGCCGTAGCCGCGACTCTTGTCGTCGGCGGTGACCGTCAGGACGTACTTGTCGGTCACGGTCAGGGTGCCGTCGACGTAGTGGATGGTGTAGTTGCCGAGCCCCGTGCCCGCGGCGTTGCCGATGGTGATGTCGTAGGTCCCTTCGGCGGCGCCCGAATCGGCGCCGGTGCTGGCGAGATCGACGGTGTTGACCTGGTCGCTGCCGAGCAGGCCGGTCGGGGTGAAGCTGGTGTCGCCCAGGTCGAGGGTGGTGCCGACGGCCTTGGTCTGATCGTTGGCGGTGATGGTCAGATCGGCGGGAGTGATGGTGAAGGTCGTCGAGCTGCCGTTGCCGCCGTAGCTGTCTGACCCGCCCCAGCTGGCCGTGACGGTAACCGTCCCGACGGTGACGTTGTTTACGTAGTCGAGCTCGACGCCGGTGCCCGCGTCGGTGGCGCTCCAGGTGATCGGATCCATGCCGTCAGCGGTGGCGGTCGCCGAGCAGGGCGTGATCGCCGAGCCGGTGTAGACGACGCTGCTGGGGCAATCGATCGAGACATCGGAGCCCGCCTGGAGGATCAGGAAGGTCGTGGCGCCGTCGCTGCCGGTGTGGTTGGCGTCGCCGGCCCAGCTGGCCGTGACGTTGGCCGTGCCGACGGCGATGTTGTTGGTGAACTGGATGGAGCCCGTGACGTCGACGTCGGCCATGCCGGGCCCCGAGGCCGTGGCGGTGCAGGCCGGCGTCTGGGCCGAGCCGGTGTAGACCACGCTGTGCGGGCAGGTTACGGTGACGGTCGAGCCGGCCGGACCGATGTTGAAGCCCTGGGTCACGTCGGCGGCCGCGTAATAGTTGGCGTTGCCGGGCTGCGAGGCCGTGACGCTGCAGCTGCCCGCTCCGGTGAGGGTCAGGGTGCTGCCGCTGACGGTGCAATCGCCGCTGGCCACGTAGCTGACGGGCAGACCGGAGGAGGCCGTCGCGGTCAGGGTGATCGGACCGTCGCCGTAGGTCATGTCGGCCAGCGGGTCGAACGTGATCGTCTGCGGCGCCTTGGCGATCTTGAAGGTGCGGATGACCGGGATCGCGGCGAAATAGTCGGCGTCACCGGGCTGCCTGGCCGTGACGACGCAGGTGCCGACGCCGGTGATCGTCAGCGTGTCGCCGCTGACCGTGCACTTGCCGGCGGCGTTGTAGGTGATCGGCAGGCCCGAGGAGGCCGTGGCGTCGAGCGTGATCGGCGCGACGCCGAAGACCACGTCGGGCAGAGGATCGAAGGTGATGGTCTGGGTGAGCTTGGAGATCAGGAAGTAGCGGGTGACGTTCGGCGCGGGGTTGTAGATGTCGTTGCCGGCCTGAGAGGCGGTGACGCTGCAGAAGCCCGCTCCGGTGATCGTCAGCGTGCTCCCGGAGACGGTGCACGAGGACGAGATGCCCAGGACCTTGTTGACCGTGTAGCTGACCTGCAGACCCGACGAAGCCGTAGCCCCGAGATCGAAGGGCGGGGTCAGGACGGTCTGGGTGCCGGGGTTGACGAAGGTGATGGTCTGGTCGAGCTTGCCGATGCCGAACGTCTGGGTAACCGGAGTGGCGGCGTTGTAGTTGCCGTCGCCGGGCTGCGACGCCGTCACCGAGCAGGTGCCGACGCTACCGAGGTCGAGGGTCACGCCGTCGGCTTCGAGCGTGCAGTTGCCGCTGACGCTGTAGGTGATCGGCAGACCCGAGTCGGCACCAGCCGCGCCGGTCAGGTCGACCGGGGCGTCGCCGTAGCTGTGGTTGGCCAGCGGCGGGAAGGTGATCGTCTGGTCGGCCTTGCCGATGGAGTCGTCGACCGTGCCGCTGGTGTCGTTGTAGTTGCCGGTGACGTCGGTGAACGTCCACGGGTCACCCGCGTACGTGCCGGCGTTCTTGTGGGTGGTGCCGCTCAGGTCGAGGCCGCTCAGGACCTCGTCGTTGACTCCGATACAGCTACCCGTGGCGGTGTGATCGGCGCCGTCGTAGGTGGTGCTGTATGGGTTGACGGTGCAGGTCGCGTCGGCCTTGCCGATGTTGAACGTCTGCGAGACGTCCGCGGCCGCGTTGTAGGTGTCGTTGCCACCTTGCGAGGCCGTCACGGTGCAGGTTCCGACGTTGCCCAGGTCGACGGTCACGCCGTCGGCTTCGAGCGTGCAGTTGCCGCTGACGCCGTAGGTGACCGGCAGGCCGGAGTCGGCCGTGGCCGCGCCGGTCAGATCGATCGGGGCGTCGCCGTATGTCTTGTCCGGCAGTGGCGGGAACGTGATCGTCTGGTCGGCCTTACCGATGGTGAAGGTCTGAGTGACGTCCGCCGCGGGCGACCAGAACGGGAAGTCCGGCGTGCCCGTCGCGATCGACGACTGGCCGGGCTGAGAGGCGGTGACCGAGCAGGTTCCGGTGCCCAAGATCGTCAGAACGCCGCTGCTGACGCTGCATGCGCCCGATGCGCTCAGGAAGCTGAACGAGACGGGCAGACCCGAAGTCGAGGTGGCGAGGAGCGTGATCGGGGGCGTCAGCACGTTCGGGCTGCCGATGCTGTCGAAGGTGATCTGCTGCTTGACGTTGTAGGCGACGCAGTAGACGTCGCTTACGTTCGCCCCGACGCTGTTGAGCTGCTCGAGGTTGTCGCCGTTGAGCACGTCGCCGGTGCAGCGAAGGGCGCCGAAGCCGGCGTCGTCCGGATTGGTGACCTCGCTGATCCACAGGGCGCCGCTGCTGCGGGCCAGGGCGGCTTCCTGGGGCGTGAGGGCGACCGTCACGACTCCGCCGCTGGTCGGCGGGGTCAGCGCGATCGGAGTGGTGGCGTACTGCGAGGCGAGCAGGTTGAGCTGCCAGCCATCCGCCGGCTGGCAGGCGGCCGGCAGGTAGACGAGGGTCGACTCCTGGGGGCCGAGGTCGTTGTAGTGGCCGCCGGTGTCGTCGTTGTTCTGCGGGTTGGCGTTGGCCGGGACCGCGCCGTAGGTGGCGCACAGCTCCTTGTAGAAGGTCAGCGACAGCGGCGTCGTGACGTCGAAGGTGTTGCTCGACACCTGATTGTCCTGGCCGTTCGAGCTGGTCGAGGCCCGCAGGTAGTAGCCGGTGTCGGCCGCCGAGAGCGACAGGTCGGAGAAGGTTGCGACGCCGTTGACAGCCGCCAGGCTGGTCGTGCCCGAAAGCGTCCCGGCGGCGCTGTTCGGCCGGCGGACCAGGTAGATCGTCTGGTTGCTGTTGCCGATGACGTTGTTGTAGGCGTCCTCGACCAGGACCGTGACGGCCGGGCTGATGGGCTGGCCGACGAAGGAATCGGTCGGCTGGACGCCGAAGGCGAGGTGGTCGATGGTCGTCCCGTAAGCCGCCACGACCTGGGTGACGCCGGGCGAGGACGAGCTGGCGCCGAAGCTGGCATTGCCGAGGTACGACGCCGTGATCGTGTGGCTACCGGCCGCCAGGGAGGTCGTGGACATCGAGCACGAGCCGGAGGTCAGCGAGCAGCTGCCGATCAAGACCGCGGAGTCGAAGAAGTCGACGGTCCCGGTCGGGGTTCCGCCGCTCGACGTCACGTGCGCGGTGAAGGTCACCGACTGGCCGTGGATGGTGCTGGTGTTCGACGACCCGACCGTTGTCGTGGTCGTGGCCACGTTGACGCCCTGGACCAGGAGCCCGTCCGAGGCGCTGCCGGTGTAATTGGCGTCGCCGCCCCAGGTGGCCGTGATGGCGTGGTTGCCGACCGCGAGGCTGCTCACACTGATGTGGCACGTGCCGCTTGTGGGTGTGCAGGTCCCGAGGGTGCCGTCGGGGTCGGTGAACGTGACGGTACCGTCGCTGACGCTGGGGAAGACGGTAGCGGTCACCGTGACGGTCTGGCCGAACGTGCTCGGGTTCGGGAAGGCGGTTACGACCGTAGTCGAAGCCGCCTTCCCGACGGTCTGGGTGATCGCCGCCGAGGTGCTGCCGCCATAGGGCGACCCGCCCGTGTTGCCCGCCCAGATGGCCGTGATCTGGTGGCTGCCCACCGCCAGCGAGGTGACGTTCGGGCTGGTGCAGGTCCCGTTGGTGAGCGTGCAGGAGGCGCCTGCGATGGTCGTACCGTCGCTTTGGAACGTCACGGTGCCGCCGGTCGCGTTGGCCGGAAGCACAGTTGCGGTGAACGTCACGGCCTGGCCGTACGTCGAGCTCGGCGAAGACGAGGCCACGGTCGTCAGGCTGTCGTCGTTCGCGATCGTCTCGGCGATCGAATGCGTTGTCCCGAGGTTGCCGGTGCCCAGACTCAGCGCGAAGGTGAACGTCTCGTCCGGTTCGTATGTCGTGTCGCCGCAGATTCTGACGTTGACCGTATGCGTTCCATTCGAGCCGACCGCATGCGTCCAATTGCCGGTGTTCGTCACGTAGTCCACGCCCGCCGTGCACGACGACCCTGCCGTCGCCGGGTTCGTGCCCGTCGGCGTGGTGCTCCAGTTGATCGAATCGCTACCCGTACCACCCGTGGCGTGGGTGTAGGTGATCGTGAAGGTGACGTTGTGGGAGCCGCTGTTGCCTTCCGCGACCGAGGTGTTGGCGACGCTCACGGTCCAGGTGCCGTTGCCTGCCGCCGTGGCTGTGGCGGCCGTCGCCAGGACCAGCATCAAGCTGCAAAGCACGGCCGCACCGACGCTGCGGACGCGCGAACCTCTGAACATCGGCGACATTGAGCCTGCTCCTCGCGGCTTCCGGGTCCACGACTGTCGTCAGCGGAATAGGTAAGCTGACGTACTACCCGAACAGCCCTAATACACTACCCAGACGGAGCGGGATCAGTCCAGTACTTCGGTGCTATCGAGCACCGAAGAAACTCCGTAGTCGAGCCGGAATTTGATAGCCCATTGGCCATCAAGAGAACACTGGCTTCGGCTATTTGGAGCGACGGCCCACGACACGCGGGCTTTCGCCGGTGTAAATGACCAGCCGCACATCATCACGCCGGATCGCCAGCAGGTTGGCCCCGCGCGGCCGCTGGCAATTCAGGTACCGGTTCCTGGCCACCGAATGGCTGGTCGGGGTCTACGTACACAAAAGGATCGACGGGCCCTCAGGCCCGTCGATCCTTGTTGCTTGGGTTAGCGGTCGCCCGGGGCGACCACGGCTTCAGCCTTAGCGGCGGATGCTCCGGCGCTGGGCTTCGACTGCCGCCAGACCCATCGCACCGAAGGCGAGAGCGATCAGCAGCGCGATGATCGGCGTCGAGCCACCGCTCGAGTCGTCGCCCGTTGTGCTCGTGGGCGGAGGCGTCGGGACGGACGTCTCACCCTGGAAGGACTGGTAC
>Ga0335076_10000593_pt1 | contig 33742 bp, 30 predicted proteins | sample Lox_Sample_25_FD_206717 | JGI IMG/M metagenome (GOLD analysis project Ga0335076, IMG submission 206717) | Soil microbial communities from Loxahatchee National Wildlife Refuge, Florida, United States - Lox_Sample_2.5 | ecosystem: Environmental > Terrestrial > Soil > Wetlands | place: USA...
TCACCATCGAAGAAGCTCTTACTCGCGCATCGAATCCGGACGAGTTCCGGCTGCGCATCCAGGGTGTCCGCTCCGCCGCTGACGCCGCCCGCGAGGAGATGGAGCGGCAGATGGCGGACTTCGAGCGCTTCGCCCGCAAGTAACGCGTCAGCTCCGAGGAATTGATCCAGTCAGGAGGTCCCATGCAAAATAAGGTAACTCTCTCGTTTCTTACCCTCATTGTTTTTAGTCTGCTGACTACGTGTTTGCCGATGCATGCCGCTCCTCGCCCGCTGAGCAGGAGCGAGTTGATGGCGCTTGCCGCCGGAGAGGCACTTCCTGAAAATATCGTTGGAGAAATTCACAGCTGGGGCCTTAATTTTGTCCCTGATGATGCTTACAAGGCGCTTTTGAAGGATGCCGGAGCTGACTCGACGGTCCTGGCGGCGCTCAATTCAGCAAAGGTGACACCTGGCGAGAAATCGGTGCCGGAGGCCAGTGCTGAGTTTCTCCAGCACTTAAGCAGGGCGGGCAAACTGATTCGAGCGGCGCAATACGACGACGCTGCCAGCGAAGTGAGCGCTGCCCTCACGAACGATTTCGAGAAATCTGCGACCGGATACGTCATGGGCTGGATCCTGATCAAGCAGCAACAGTTGGAGAAAGCATTCCAGGTATACAGCGAAGTTCAAAAGCGCGATCCGGATTTTCCCCAGGTGGATACCCGGCTCAGCTATCTCTACATCAATGGGGGAGACGCCGACGGCGCGCTGCACGAAGCCAAGGCAGCACTCGAACGGAATCCGAATGATCCTTCGGCGCACCTGAACGCGGGGGTGGCGCTCCAACAAATGAACAATGCGGACGGAGCGAAATCGGAATATCTGCAGGCGCTCCGATGCAAGCCGGATTACATGGCCGCCTACTACAACCTGGGCGGACTTTTGGATGACATGCACGATTATGATGGAGCCATCGCGCAGTTCAAAAAGGCGCTGGCGCTCGAGCCTGGCGATGTCAACGCGCTGTACAACCTCGGCGTCACGTATGGCGATAAAGGCGATTACGACTCCGCGATCCGCACCTATCGCGAGGTGAAGCGGCTCGACCCAAAGAATCTCGAAGCTCGGCAGAACCTTGGCGCGGCCCTCATGCATGAGGATCCCGCGGCCGCCATCACGGAACTTCGCGAACTCGCAGCGATCGCTCCGGACTGGCCAATCTGCCACCAATGCCTGGCCATTGCCTACAGTCGCACGGGAAGGCCGGAAGACGCAGAGAATGAATATGCTCTGGCGATCAAGCTTGATCCCGCCAATGCCGAGCTGTACTCCGGCCTCGGCATCGTGAAGGAAACGGAGAAAAATTACGATGCCGCGCTTGCCGAATATCATCAGGCCGAACAAATTGACGAGAACAATGGGGCCGCACATAACGGAGCGGGCAGAGTGCTGATTTATGCCAAGCGCTACGCGGATGCGATTGCCGAGCTTAAACGCGCAGAAGAGCTGGATCCAGCGGACTCGGGCAACTACGACCTTCATGGCGAAGCGCTGGAAGCTTCAGGCAATCGCGACGCGGCCATCGCCGAATACAAGCAAGCGCTTTCCATCGCGCCCAAGGAAATCCAGGCGCGCCTGGACTTGGCGCAAGCGCTCGAAAAGAAAGGCGAGTGGGTCGCTGCGCTTGATAACTATCGGCAGGCTGCCCCGGATGAGCCTCCGCCCAAGATAGGCGTTCCTGAAAATCGCTTCGAGGCCAAAAGCAAATACGAGGTGGCGCAACAGCGCTTCCGGCAACATCTTGCGGCACTGCGCGCTTCCGGAAAATCAGCGGAAGCAGCCAGCCTCGAAGCCGCTTTGCGGAAGAGCGAATCCACTCCCAACTTCGATGACGCGTACCACGCCGCGATGCAGGCAAGCGCCCAGGCGGTGATGCAGAAGCGCTTTGATTCTGCAGAGACATCCGCCAAGAAAGCCATCGCTATCGCCGAAAAAATTCAGCCGCCGGACGCGCGACTTTCCGAAGCGGTAGCCCAACTTGGGAATGTGTATGCGTGGCGGCTTGATTACAAGGACGCCGAGGAGACTTTCAAGCAGCAACTCATCCTGTCTGAAAAACTGTATGGCCCGCAATCCCCGGAATTGAATGGCGCTTTGCAGAATCTAGCCATGAACGCTCTAGCACAAAAGAATTTCCCCGCGTCAGAAGCGTATTTCACTCGTGCGCTCGATCTCAACGTGAAGACATTCGGCGAAAACAGCTCCGGCACGTCGGAAAATCTGCGAGGTCTTGCGCACATTTACTCCATGCAAAAAGACTTTCCAAAAAGCGAATTGACGCTCGTCAGAGTCGTCAAGATTTACGAGACCATGTACGGCCCGGAGGATGAGCGCATGGCCATTCCGCTAATCAGCCTTTGCAACGTGTACGATCAATGGAACAAGCCCGACAAATCCGCGCCATGCCACGCGCGCCTGGTAGCTTTGTACGAGAAGCAATTCGGAAACGAAAGTCCTTATCTCGTTCGCGATCTAAACGCCGAAGCCCAGGCACTACGGAAGCTCGGCAAGGCCGACGAAGCCGCGGCCATCGAGCGCCGGACGCAAACCATCCAGACCGCCGGGCAAATGAATCCGGACTGAAGGTTAAGCTTACAGGTAGCTCATACCCGCACTTCTTGACCTTCATGCTTGAGCATGCCCAGGCGACTATAACCTTGCGGGCCGCTATACTTTTTGCAGATCGAAGAATATGAGAGTTCATATCTGCATTGCGATTTTCTGCCTTGCTTTTATCGCTTCAACGCTAGCCCGACCCCGCAACATAAGTGACATCCGCCAAGTTGACTTCAAGAATTTTTCGTTGCCCTGGAGTAGTTGGATGGAGTACTCCGGGAACGTACCTGATCTGTTTCAATGGATTAGCCCCATCCCGTCGCGGCGGATCCGCTTGCAGAAGGGGAGACACCACTTTTATCTGTCTACCAAAGACGAGTACGTGAGAGAACTATCGCCGTTGGTCAGCGTTGACTCCGTGACGTACGGCGATTTGGACGGAGACGGCAAGGAGGAAGCCGCCGTGTGGATAACGTTCCACACTGGCGGAACCCAAAACTGGGATTTCCTCTATGTTTACAAGCTGTACGGTGCGCGACCCAAACTCCTGGGCATACTTGAAAGCGGTTCCCGGGGATACGGTGGTCTCGGAAGGTGCGCAATCAGCAACGGCTTGCTGGTCCTCAATTTTAATGATCCGGACAGAAGAGAGGGTGACTGTTGTTCGGAAGGCTACATCCGCATCCATTTTCGCTGGGAAAATGGGGCTTTTGTGGAAGCTGGCCCTCGAGAACACGGAAACTGGAATTCAGAATCCCCCTAGTCGAGATTTTCTTCGCCACTAGCCACGCGCCGTCTCTTGCTCTATCCTTCCCTCATGTTCCCCAAGCCGCGACAGCTGGATACGGAACAGGAGCTGCATGAGGTGGCGCTGCGCGCGCTGATGCGGCGGGCGCATTCGGTGCATGAAATGAAGAAACTGCTCTCGCGGCGCACGGACAACGACCTTCTCGTTCAACTCGTAATGGCACGGCTCAAAGAAAACGGGCAACTGGACGACGCGCGGTACGCCAAACAATTTGCGCGGAGGGGTGCCGAATCACGCAAGCAGGGAAAATTCCGCATTACCCGCGAACTTCGCGCCCGAGGGATTCCCGACCGCCACATTGAGGCGGCAGTGGAGGAATCCTCGACCGATGCAGGAGATTCCGCGCTGATCCGCCAGCGGATCGAGCGCAAACTGAAATTGCTTCGAGGGGAAATTGATGAACGCAAGATTGCTTCGCTGTACCGGTCGCTGCTGCGCGCCGGGTTTCCATCTGATTTGGTGCGGCGCGAGTTGCGCCGCCTCAGCGAGAAAGAAATTCCAGACGCGGAAGATCCGGCTCCGGAATAGCCCAATCGGTGGCGGGCTAAGCGCGCGAGATTTGATCGTATTCCTGGCCCGAGGTCGAAGGCAGGAGCACCCAAAGCGTGTAAATCCCCAGCGCGGTGCCGAAGGGAATTCGAATCAGCACAAGAAAACCGAGGACGATGCCGAGGATGCGCGCCCAGGGCTGCTTTTCATACAAGCCCCAGGCCAGCAGCAAATAGGCGCAGGCAAAAACGGCGGCGAGGATTCCGGCGGTGTAGAGCCCCATGGAAAGCAGCGAGCCGATGCCCCAAGTGCCGAAAAACGGAATAGGGCGTCCTCCCATGTTTCCAGAGATCCATGGGACGAAGGCTCTGCCGAAACCGAGAAGCCAGATGACGCCAACGCCGCGAAGAATGCCATAAATGAGCCAAAGGAGAGAAAGAGCACCGAGATTTCGCTTGACGCGGTCTATGGCGGAGGGCCGTGCAACGTATTGGCCTTGCGGCTGGCCCGGAACTTGGCCCGGCGCAGGACCTGGCGCTGCAATGACGCGCTTGCCGCAATTCGAACAGAATTCGGCTCCCGGATTGAGCGTCGCGCCACAACCATCGCAGAACATTTTTCACCTCTCTTTAGTGCTTACGCGCCTGGCGACCGAAAAGTTCCTCCGATTCGATCTGAATTCTACCAAATCGTTCGGCCATTTGGCCTGAAGAAGCCCGGCGGCAGCCGGCGAGGGCGCTGAAGGGCCGGAAGTCCGGATCGCGCGTATGGCATTTTTGCCGCAATTGCCGCGACTTGCGGCGTTTGCGATAATCGGAAGACTCCCCAGCATTCAGGATTGAGGCGAACTTGAGCGGCGACGGCTCCAACAAGAAATTCATGGCGGGGAACGACATCCGCGAAATGTTCCTGCGCTTTTTCGAAGAGAAGGGGCACAGAAGGGTGCGGAGCTCTTCGCTGGTGCCGCATGGCGATCCGACGCTGCTCTTCACCAATGCGGGGATGAACCAGTTCAAGGATGTGTTTCTGGGTCTCGAGAAGCGGGACTACACGCGTGCAACGACGGCGCAGAAATGCGTGCGGGCTGGCGGGAAGCACAACGATCTGGAGAACGTGGGGTTCACGAAGCGGCATCACACGTTTTTCGAGATGATGGGAAATTTTTCGTTTGGTGATTACTTCAAGAAGGAAGCGATTGCGTACGCGTGGGAGCTGGTGACTTCGCCGGAATGGTTCGGGATTGATAAGACGAAATTGTATGCGACTGTTTTCGGAGGGGCGGAGGTTTCACCCGGAACGACGCTGGGAGTGGATGAAGAAGCACGGAAATTCTGGCTGGAACAGAACGTTCCGGCAGAGCGCGTCGTTGCCGTTGCAGGATTAAAAGACAATTTTTGGGCCATGGGAGATACCGGGCCGTGCGGGCCGTGCAGCGAGATTTTCTACGACATGGGGCCAGAAGCGTCGGAAGAGGGACATGCGGATTGCCAGTTTCCGTGCGATTGCGGACGGTACGTGGAAATTTGGAATCTCGTGTTTATGCAATTCAATCGGGATGCGGATGGGAAAGTGACGCCGCTGCCGAAGCCCTGCGTGGACACGGGGATGGGTCTGGAGCGAGTTGCTGCGGTGTTACAGGGAGTAATTTCGAACTACGACACGGATTTGTTTTTGCCGCTGATGAAGCGGGCGGCGGAGCTTTGCGGAGTGGATTTTTCAAAGGAAGAAAGTCTCGAAGAAGGCAAAGGCGGCGCGGCCTCCCTTCGTGTGATTGCGGATCATGCGCGTGCCACGACGTTTCTCATCACGGATGGGGTGCTGCCTTCGAATGAAGGACGCGGGTACGTGCTGCGCAAAATCATACGTCGGGCCATCCGGCATGGGCGGTTGCTCGGTGCAACCAAACCCTTCCTGTCCGAGATGGTCCTGGCCGTCCGTAACCTCATGGGCGGCGCCTGTCCTGAACTTCTCCAGCCTGCTGCCGTTCGCGTGCCGGAAATTGTGCTCAGCGAAGAACGACGCTTTGCAAACACAATTGCAATTGGGCTGAAGAGGCTCGACCAAGATCTTGACTCGTTGGCAGAAATGGCGCTTACCACCGTACTCCCGGATCAGCTCGAAGATGCAGTGAGGGACCAGGTCAAACAAAATATTCTGATCCGCGAGCAAACCGTGAGCAGGTTCCCAGGTAACTACGGATTAGCTCTTCCTGCGCCGCGCTACGATGGGGAGAAGGCCTTTAAGCTCACGGACACATACGGGCTGCCTCGAGATTTTATTGAAGATGCATGCCGGGACCGGGGAATCATCTTCGACGAGACCGGGTATGAGGCAGCGATGGAGGAACAGCGGACGAGGGCGCGGGCGTCGTGGAAAGGCGGGCACAAGGAAGCGGCGAGTCCGGCGTATGCCAAGCTGGCGGAAACGTTCAGGACGGAGCCGGATTTTTACTTTGCGACGACGGGGAAAGATTGCCGGATCGAGTCAATCATCACGAAAGATGGCCCCGTCAGTGAGTTAAAGCCCGGCGAAGCGGGCGAAATGGTGCTGGACCGGACGGTGATTTATGCGGAATCGGGCGGGCAGGTGGCGGATACGGGAGCGTTCTACGACAACTCCGAATCGCAAATTCTGGCGGAAGTGACGGGAGCGTATTACCCGGTTGCGCGGCTCGTGGCGCACAAAGTTGCGGCGAAGGAAACGCTGCGCGTGGGCGACCGCGTGACGGTGGTGGCCGATGCGGAGCGTCGGGCGCATATCATTCGCAATCACACGGGGACGCACCTGGTGCATGCGGCGCTGCGAAATATTCTGGGGACGCATGTGAAGCAGTCGGGCTCGCTGAATGCACCGGACCGGCTGCGCTTCGACTTCTCGCACTTTGCGCATGTGGACCCGGAAGAGCTGCGCGACATCGAGCAGCAGGTGAATGAAGAGATCCGCTACAACTCCGAGATCGAGACGAAAGTGACTTCGCTGGAGGATGCGCTGAACTCCGGCGCTCTGGCGTTTTTCGGAGACAAATATCCGGAAAGCAATGTGCGGGTGGTGACGATTCCCGATGCGCGGGCGCCGCGCGGTTTCTATTCGAAGGAGCTTTGCGGGGGAACGCATGTGAAGCGGGCCGGGGACATTGGCGTGCTGAAGATCGTGCGCGAAGAGTCCGTGGCGGCAGGGGTACGGCGAGTGGAAGCGGTGACGGGGGTAGCGGCACTGGAACACTTCGAGAGGCAGGCCCAGCTGCTATCACAGCTGGCGGCACAAATGAATGTGGGAGAAGACGCGATTCTGGCTCAGGTGGAGAAGCTGAGCCAGACGGCGAAGCAACTGGAGAGGCAATTGACGGACCAACGGCGAAGAGGGGCCTTGGGGCATGTGGACGAGTTGGCGTCGAAGGCGAAGATCGTCAAGGGCGTGAAGACGATTGCGGCGCGGGTGGAAGATATTGACCGGGAAGGACTTAGGCAGCTGGTGGATTCTCTTCGACAAAAGCTTGGGTCCGGGGTGGTGGTGCTAGGAATGCCGGAGGATGGCAAGGTCGCTCTGATTGCAGGGGTCACGAAGGACCTGACCGCTAAAGTCCATGCTGGCAAGCTGATACAGGCGCTGGCTAAAAAAGTGGGCGGATCCGGCGGCGGAAGGCCTGATTTGGCGGAGGCTGGCGGAAAGGACACATCCGCGCTAAATAGTACCTTGGAGGGAGTGACGGCCCTATTGGAGCCCTTGCTATAATCCCGCGCAGCGCCAGAACTGTGTCCGATGGGAGACACCTCCCGAAGGTCGCGGTTCCTCAAACTAGCCGGTGGCTCTACGCGCCGGCCGGAAGAAGCTGAAGATCGAATCGTTGAACTGTGGCCCAAAAGGCCAAAGTTGCCTTCCCCTAAGGCGATGGAAAAACGCTGGGCCAATTCGACACCGTTCTTGATCGGGGCACTGGTATTGTGCGCGAGCACAGCCAGCGCGCAGATCACCAAAGTGGAGAGCCGAGACGGCCGCGAGCTGTTCATCAACGCCAATCCACCGGCGAAGATTTCGCTCGAGGCTTCGGCAAAGCCCCGCACAACCATCTACATGCCAGCCGAATCTTCCTTTCTGGGCCGCAATCGTCAGGTTGAGAGTATTGACCGGGACGGAGCGGAAAAGCTTGTACGGGAGACGGCAGAACGCAACAACGTGGACCCGGCTTTAGTCCGCGCGGTTGTGGAGACGGAATCAAACTGGGATTCCACCGCGGTTTCCCGCAGAGGAGCGGTGGGGTTGATGCAGCTGGTTCCGTCAACGGCACAGCGGTTCGGCGTGAACGATCTGTACAACGCGAAACAAAACGTGGACGCCGGGGTTCGTTATTTGAAGGAGTTGCTGGAACGCTACAACGGCAACTTGAAACTGGCCCTGGCGGCGTACAATGCTGGTGAGGGAGCTGTGGATCGTGCGCATGGCATCCCGGCGTTTCGCGAAACACGGAACTACGTTCAAAAGGTACAGAATGCCTACTTCCGGCCAGGCTCGGGTCGTCTTGGGGATGCGCTCTACCGGCGTTCCATCCGAAAAGAAGTTGACACGAGCGGCCGCATTATTTTCACGAACGAATAGCGTGAAAATAGTTTGGGTCGCGAATGAATTGTAAGCGGATTTTTTTGCTCAGGGGCTTCGCCCGCCTTTCGCCATTTTTTGCGGCCACGGCATTTGTGTTTGCGGCGGCAATTCCCTGCCCGGTTCTTGCAGAATCCACGGCACCCTCAGGAGCAACGACAAAGCGCCAGGCGGCGGAAGCGCAGTTCGACAAGGCGCAGGCGCAACGCCAGTCGCTTGAAAGCGAGCCATCGAACCGGCGCTCGCTGGCCGAATACCGCGAGGTGGTGTCAAGCTATCGCCGGGTCTATTTGATCACCCCGCACTCTTCTTCCGTGCCGGATGCGCTGATGGCGGTGGGCGAACTGTACGCGGAGATGGGCGACCACTTCGGCCGCAGTTACTATCAATCGTCGGTAGATGCTTACAAATTTCTGCTGCACGAATATCCCACGAACAAATACCGCGAAGAAGTGACGCTGCGAATCGCAAAGCTGCAGAGCGATCAATTGGGGCAGACTTCCGCGGCTTATGACACCTACCAGGATTTTCTGAAGCGCTACCCGCATTCCGAGCACCGGCGCGAAGCCCAGGAATCGCTGGCGGAAGTTGCGCTGCTGATCAATGCGGGGGCGGACTCCGCGGGCCGGGCGGTAGCGAAGAATACTTCCGCCACGGATGAGACGGGCGGTGACGTCTCGGGCGATTCGATGGATGTGCAGGCGCTGCCGAGAGATGGCGCGATCCCGCGGGTGCGGCGGATCAGCACTTCCGCGAACGCGGATTCCACGCGGGTGACGATTGATCTGGAGGACACGGTGCAATACCGCTCCGCGCGAATCAAGAATCCGGACCGGATTTTCTTCGACTTGAACTCAGCGCGACTGACGCCGGATCTGATGCACGAAAATATCCCCGTCGAAGGCGATCTGGTGAAGAACATCCGCGTGGCGCAAAACAAATCCGGCATAGTGCGCGTGGTGCTGGACGTGCATGGGGTGAAGGATTACACGGCTTCGCTGCTGAACGATCCGACGCGGCTGGTGATCGATTTATACGGCAGCGAGAAAGCCCTGCGCGAAGTGAGGAAGCACGCTGGAGACTCAGGGAAGCAATCTGCAGGCGGCAACGCCCCGAGCGATGCGGCAAGCAACGCGCATATTTCGAACGGCGACTTGAGCGCATCGCGACGACCCGATTTAGCCAAGCCAGTGAGCGCTCCGAAACCCACGCGCGACGGCGATTCCACGCTCACGCGCGCGCTGGGATTGAAGATCAGCAGGATCGTGATTGATCCTGGCCACGGCGGCCACGACACCGGAACCATCGGGCCGACCGGCCTCGAGGAAAAAGATCTCTGCCTGGACGTTGCGCTGCGGCTGGGGAAAATCATTCAGCAGAAACTGCCGGGCGCCGAAGTCATCTACACGCGCTCGGACGACTCCTTTGTTCCGCTGGAAGAACGCACACGGATCGCCAACGAGGCCAAGGCGGACCTGTTCATCTCCATCCATGCGAACTCGAGCCACGACCGGCAAGCGCGCGGCATCGAGACGTATTACCTGAACATGAAAGGCTCGCCGGATTCGATGGAGGTTGCGGCGCGCGAAAACGCGACGTCGCAGGACGGGATCCACGATCTGCAAGATATCGTGCTCCGCATTGCACGGACGGAAAAAATTGACGAATCCAAGGAATTCGCTGAGGATGTGCAGGACGCGCTTTCGAAGCGCATCCTGAAATCGCTGCAATCGCCCAAGGATCGCGGCGTTCGAAAGGCGCCCTTTGTCGTGCTAATCGGGGCGGATATGCCGTCCATCCTCACGGAGATATCGTTTCTAAGTAATCCTTCTGACGAGCGGCAACTGAAGCGTCCGGAACAGCGGCAATCCATTGCCGAAGGGATCTATCAGGGCGTTGCCAGCTACCTGCAGAGCATGAACAGCGTCACCGTGAACCTCTCCCCTAATCCCGTCCCGCGGCGGGCGGCGGGCGGAGTACCTGTCGAACAATCTCGCGACCAAAACTGATATTCTGGTGTCTAAGAGAGTGAGGCGGGGATGAGATTGCATTCTGCACCCTTGGCACTGCTGCTCGCGCTGGGCGCAACGGGCACGCTTTCCGCACAACAATGGCTTCCCGAGAAAGTGGGTTCGTGGACGGCGGCTAGCACTTCATCTTCGATTTCCGCGGTGTCCGCAGCTCTTCCCTCCGATGTGGCCGAAGAAACGGGATTCAGCGAGGAAGCACGCGATTACACCGCCGGCACGAAGAAGATTCACGTCGAGCTGCAGAAATATTGCGATCCCACCTCCGCTTATGAAGGATACACGGCGCAATTGAATCCCGGTCTGCAGACGTCCGCGCTGGCGATCACATCGGCGGTTGAAAAGGGAAAGTACATCCTGATGCTGGTAGGGAATTTGGTACTCAAAGTGGAGAAACCCACGGATGTGAGCGCGGATGACATCAGAATTTTGGTCACGGACGTGGAGAAATATGCGGACAAGAGCCCCTACCCGCCGGTGCGCAGCTACATGCCGGAGGATGGAATAGTGCAAGGATCACAGCGCTATGCCATGGGGGGCGCTGGATTCCGCAACGCCCTGCAAGCATCGCAGCTGGGCGCATATTCGGGATTGACCAAGGAAGCGGGATTCGAAGAGGGCGCGGAGGCGATGCTGGCGAACTACCGGAATGGAAAAGAATCCGGGACACTGATCATCATCGAATACCCGACGCCGCAGCTTGCGGAGCAGCATTTGCACCACCTGGAAGCGGTCCTGCCGCAGAGCGCATTAGAGAATGGGGCACAGGTGGAACGGCGGACGGCGCTGCTTTCCCTGGTGCTGACGCCGAGTTCGGCGGCATACGCGGAAAATTTGCGGAAGAGCGTGAATTACGAAACGGAAGTGGTGTGGAATGAGCCGACGCACAGTCTGACCGATCCGCCATGGGTCATGGTGTTGAAGACCATTTTTACGGGAACATTTCTGTTCTGTGGCGTTGCCATCGCCCTGGGAATCGCCTTCGGAGGTTTTCGCATCGTGGTGAAGCGGCTCTTCCCCGGAAAGGTATTCGACCGGCCGAAGAACCTGGAAGTGCTGCAATTGGGACTCTCGGGCAAGCCGATTGACCCCAAGGATTTTTATTGACCCGGAAAACCCGCTTGTGACAGAGTGAGATTGCGGGAGGACCGAGAAGACCCGCAAACCTCTACCCACCGGAAACCTGAAGTAACCAAACGACTTTCTGAGCGTCAAATGGGGGACAGGTTTTTGTGTGTTCTCTGGCCCCCGGGGTGGCGCAGTGCCGTGGACAGTCTTTAGCGTGGAGACCGTTGTTACTATGAATCGCTTCAAGGATTTCAGAACAAAAAGCTCGCGCCTGAAGGTCGCGCGCTTCGCTTCGATGTCGGTTGCGTTCACCTGTATAGCCGCGATGACGGCAGGATGCGGGCAGAAAGATGAGGCCAAGGCGGCAGGCGGTGCGTACCCACCAGCAGCGGTGGAGGTGCAGGTCGCACAGAACCAGAGCATCCCCGACACCACGGAGTACCTATGCGTCCTGAAGTCGCGCCACTCCTCAGTGATCAACCCGCAAGTCGAAGGACAGATTACGAAGATTTATGTGAAATCGGGAGACCGCGTAAAAACCGGGGACAGGCTGCTGGAGATTGATCCGCTGAAGCAGGAAGCGACGCTGAAGAGCCAGGATGCCGCACGTGCCGCACAAGAAGCGACCGTGCAACTCGACAAGGTCTCCTTTGAGAGAACCAAAAACCTGTACGCGGCGGGAGTGGTAAGCAAGCAGGATTACGACACGGCAAAATCCACTTACGATTCGGCGGTCGCGCAATTGAGTTCTCTGGAAGAGCAAGTGAAACAACAGCAGGTGCAGTTGCATTACTACGAAGTGAGTGCGCCGATGGACGGGATTGTCGGCGACATTCCCGTGCGAGTGGGAGACAGCGTGACGGTTTCAACGGTGCTCACCACGGTGGATGAGCCGGGGGCGCTGGAGGCGTACATTTACGTGCCTGCGGACCGCGCGCGCGCGCTGAAGATGGGATTGCCGGTGCGGCTGCTGGACGAAAACGGGAAGGTGCTGACGGACACCCACATTACGTTCATCTCGCCGCAAGTGGATCCGGGAACGCAGACGGTGCTGGCCAAAGCGGAAGTGCCCAATGGACAGGGCAGATTTCGCGTGGCACAGCAGGCGCGGGCACAAGTCACGTGGTCAGTCCACCAGGGACCGGTGATTCCGATTTTGTCGGTCACGCGGATCAACGGCCAGTATTTCGCATTCGTGGTCGAGAAGGAAGCGAAAGGGACTGTGGCCCGGGAAAAAGTGCTGAAGATCGGCGAAACGACTGGAAACGATTTTGAGGTAATGGACGGAATCAAGGCGGGCGACCACATAATTGTGTCCCAAACGCAATTTCTACAAGATGGCGCGCCGGTCAACGAGCAAATTGTGGCTTCGCCGAATGCCTCCGGTGGAGGGGCGGCGGCCGGAAAGAGCGCGAAGTAGCGCGGGCCGCAGGCGATGAAACCTCTCTCAAATCAAACCAGGATGGATGCCTGCCTTGTTCGTTGATTTCTTCATTCAAAGGCCAGTGTTCGCGACGGTTTGCGCGCTGGTCATCATTCTGGGCGGCGCGATCGCGATCCCGACGCTGCCGGTTTCGCAGCTCCCGCAACTGGCTCCGCCGCAAGTGGTGGTGACGAGCAGCTATATCGGCGCAAACGCGCAGACGGTGGAATCCGCGGTCACCATTCCGCTGGAGCAATCCATCAACGGCGTCGAAGGGATGAAGTACATCACCTCGACGAGCAGCAACAACGGCACGAGCCAGATCACGGTGGTGTTCGACGTGACGCGCGACGTGGACCTGGCGTCGGTGGACGTCCAGAACCGCGTGAACCAGGCGCTGGGGCGGCTGCCGGACGCGGTGAAAAACACAGGCGTCATCATCACGAAGCAAACCAGCGGGTTCGTTTTTGGCGCGGGCGTGTACTCGGAAAACGGACAATATGACAGCCTCTTTTTGAGCAATTACATAGACGTGTACATCAAAGATGCGTTGAAGCGCGTCAAAGGAGTCGGCGACGTAATTATCTTCGGGGAACGCAAGTACGCGATGAGGCTTTGGCTGGACCCGACAAAGCTGGCGGAACGCGAATTGACCGCGACGGACGTCATCAACGCGCTGCAAGAGCAGAACGTGCTGGTGGCGGCGGGGCAGATCGGGCAGCCGCCGACGCCGAGAGGGCAGGCTTTCCAGATCAGCGTGCGCGCAGTGGGAAGGCTCACCACACCGGGGGAATTCGACAACATCATTTTGAAAACGGGAACCGACGGAACGCTGGTGCGAATAAAGGACGTCGGACACTCCGAGCTGGGCGCGGAAGACTACGGGACGCTACTGCGCTTTAACGGGCATGACGCGGTTGGGCTGGGATTGACGCAATTGCCCGGAGCGAACGCGCTAGACGTGGACCGCGCGGCCAAAGCGGAACTGGTGCAACTCTCCAGGAATTTCCCTCCGGGATTGAAAGTTGCGGTGGCGTTCGACACAACCACGGTCATTGGAGAGTCCATTCGGGACGTGATGTTCACCCTGCTCGAGGCGATCGGGCTGGTGATTCTGGTGATTTACGTTTTCCTGCAGGACTGGCGGAGCACGCTGATCCCGGCCATCACGATTCCCGTATCACTGATCGGAACGTTTATTTTCGTAAAGGCGCTGGGATTTTCGATCAATACGTTGACTCTATTTGGGATCACGCTGGCGACGGGACTGGTGGTAGACGACGCGATTGTGGTGATCGAAAACGTGGAACGCCACATCACGGAAGGAATCACGGAGCCGCACAATGCGGCATCCGTTGCGATGTCGGAAGTAGCGGGAGCGGTGGTGGCCACTTCCCTGGTGCTGGTGGCCGTATTTATTCCCGTGGCGCTGTTTCCGGGGACTACGGGAATATTGTTCCGGCAATTCGCGCTGACGATCGCATTTTCCGTGGCGATTTCGGCATTCAATGCCCTGACGCTGACGCCGGCGTTGTCCGCGATTTTCCTGGGACATCACCGCGAGCGGGCGCAGGGCTTGTTCTTTCGATCTTTCAATGCAATCTTCGAGGCGGGAAGTCACCTCTATCAGAGGACCGTGCGGCACGTACTGCAATGGAGGACGGTCGCGGCGCTGGGTTTCCTGGCAACACTCGGGCTGACTTATCTGCTCTACCAGCGCGTGCCGAGGGCGTTTATCCCCGAGGACGACCAGGGCTACCTGATGGTGGTGGTGCAAGCTCCTCAGGGCGCGTCGGTGGAATACACGGCCAATATCTGCACCCAGATTGAAGCCATGGTGGCGAAGATCAAGGACGTCGAAGGTGCGTTCACCATCGTGGGATTCAGCTTTTCCGGCACGGCGTCGAATCGCGCGATCGTATTCGTGCCGTTGACGTCGTTTGAAGAACGGAAGGGGCAGGAGCATTCTGCATCGGCGGTGTTGCAGGAATTGCGCGGGCCATTGTCCACGATTCGTGGGGCCCTTGCGGTGCCGTTCAATCCACCGGCCGTACAGGGATTAGGGCAATTTGGAGGATTTCAGTTCGAGCTCGAGGATTTGGGGCGCAACAGCCTCCAAGCCATCGCGGATACGGCGAACCAGATCGCGGGCAAGGGGAACCAAAGTGGCGTGCTGACGGGATTGTTCACGAGCTTTACGGCGAATGACCCGCAATATCTGGTTGAGATTGACCGGCAAAAAGCCAAGAGCCTGCAAGTGCCGTTCAGCCAGATTACGGACGCGTTACAGGTGTACATGGGGTCGGTGTATGTGAACGATTTCGATTTCAATAACCGATCCTATCGCGTGTATCTGCAGGCCGATGGGAAGTACAGATCGAGCCCCAAGGATATTGGCGAGTACTACCTACGATCGAATACGGGGATGATGATCCCGTTGGACAATCTTGCAACGGTGGAACAGACGGCAAATCCGCAGGTGATCAGCCACTACAATTTGTTCCGTTCAGCGGAAATTGACGGATCGGCGGCGCCAGGGCGGAGCTCGGGGCAGGCGATCGCGGACATGGAAGCCCTGGCAAAGAAGATTCTGCCGAACGGCATGACCTACGAATGGAGCGGTCAATCGCTGGAAGAGATTCAGTCCGGCGGGCAAGCGACGATTTTGTTCGGTTTGGGATTGATTTTCGTGTACCTGACGCTGGCGGCTCAGTATGAAAGCTACGTCCTGCCGTTCATCGTGCTGCTGGCGGTGCCTGTGGCGCTGCTCGGAGCCGTTGGAGGGATGTGGCTCCGCGGCCTGGAAAACAACGTTTATTGCCAGATTGGACTGGTGATGCTGATCGGCCTGGCAAGCAAGAACGCCATTTTGATCGTGGAATTCGCGGAGCAGCTGCGCGAGCGGGATATGAGCATTGTCGAAGCGGCGATAGAAGCGGCGCGCATCCGGCTGCGGCCGATTCTGATGACATCGTTCGCCTTCATTTTGGGAGTGGTGCCTTTGGTGCTTGCCACGGGAGCGGGGCGAGCGGGAAGAATCTCGGTAGGCACGACGGTGTTTGGCGGAATGATCGCGGCGACGACATTAAACCTTATCTTCATTCCGTTGCTCTATGTGGTGGTGCGGACTTTTGTACCGGGAAGCGGACATTCGCGCAGAACGGAAAAGCTTCACGGCGAAGCCTAAGCCGTGGGCATAGGAATTTTTGCTTCAATTATTCTTCGAATTCACCCATCTGCATGGATAGATAGCGTTCGTAGCCAATTTCCTCGATCTGGTGAAGCTGCGCTTCGAGCCAATCCACGTGATCCTCTTCATCCTTGAGCAGTATGACGAAAAGATCGCGCGAGCCGTTGTCTTTTTCGGCGACGGCGACCTGGATGGCGGCGTTGTATTCCTTCACGGCGGAAAGCTCAAGATCGAGGTCGCTTTGGAGCATCTCCTTCACATTCGCGCCGACAGTGAGCTTCAAGGGTTCCATGGTGGGAGCGCCGTCGAGAAACAGGATGCGCTCGAGGAGCGCTTCCGCGTGCTTCATCTCGCCAATGGATTGTTTCTTGATGTATTCAGAAAGCTTCTCGTAGCCCCAGTTTTCGCACATCTCGGCGTGGAGAAAATATTGGTTGATGGCGGTGAGCTCTTCGCGGAGAGCTTTGTTGAGTTCTGCGATGACTTTTGGGTTGCCTTTCATGGCGGCGGAAGTATAGCGCAGAGGCGGGAAAAAACCAGAGTTGGCTGTCTGACGAATTTGGAAGCAAACGGAGGCGCAAGAGTGGAACGGGACATGACTTTACATTTCAACTGCATCAAATCTCAGAACGGGATGAACAATCCAATATGACCAATGCAAAGATTGCGTTGGACTGGAAGCAACAAGGCGCCTAGTGTCGCGGGATGCCTGGGCCGGCAGGATTCGATTGACCATCACTCTGAACTGAAGGGGACACCGCGCCGGGCGGCGAAGCGCAGGACTAGACGACGGACGCTTCAAGCGATCTGAGCCAAGCGATTGGAGAAACGCTCAGCTTGCAGCTGGAATCGAAATTGAGCTTCTGACAAGCAACACCCACCAATACCCCTGCCCTGCTCCGGCCGTGATACCATCACGGTCGGGGCAGGCCTTTGAAAAACCGAGGAGGACGAATGGAAGAGTTGAGGAACGTAACGTCAACGGAATCTTCCCGCCGGACATTTCTTCGGCTGGGTGCGGGAATTTCCGCGGCCCTCGCGAGCGGATTCGTGAACGAATCGGTTCTGGCGGCAGTGGAATGGCCGAAAGCTTTCCCGAAAGGCGCTGTGGTCATTGACGCCAACGAAAATCCTCTGGGGCCATCCGCGGAAGCGCGGGAAGCAGTGGCAAAGGCCGCGGAAAACGGCGGACGCTATTCGAGGTGGCTCACAGAAGATCTGGTTGAGCAGTTCGCGAAGCAAGAGGGCCTGAAACCCGAATATATCCGGGCGTATCCCGGTTCGAGCTTGCCTTTGCATTACAGCGTGCTGGCGTTCACGTCCCCTTCGCGGAGTTATGTGACAGCTGACCCCGGGTACGAAGCGGGAATGTACGCGGCGAAAATTTCCGGGGCGCGGATCGTGAAGGTGCCGCTGACAAAGTCATATGCGCACGACGTGAAGGCGATGACCGAAGTCCCGGATGCGGGACTCCTTTACATCTGTACACCGAATAATCCTACGGGGACTCTAACCAGCCATTCCGACGTAGAGTATGCGCTGAAGAACAAGCCCAAGGGAGCGATTTTACTGCTGGATGAAGCATACATTCACTTTTCGAACGGGACACCGGCGCTTGATTTCGTGAAGGCCGATCAAGACATCGTGGTTCTGCGGACTTTTTCAAAAATTTACGGAATGGCAGGACTCCGCTGCGGATATTCGATCGCGCGGCCGGACCTCCAGGAAAAGCTGGCGAATTTCAGCGGCTGGAACGCGATGCCCGTGACCGCGGTCCAGGCAGCGAGTGTGAGCCTGAGCGATCCGCAGCTCGTTCCGGAGCGCAAGCAGATCAATGTCCGAGTACGGGCGGGGGTCTTCGAATGGCTCGATAGCCGCGGCTACCGGTACATCCCGTCCGAAACTAACTTTTTCATGCTGGAGACGAACCAACCAGCGATCGAAATCAGGAAAGCTCTCGCGAGCCATGACGTTTTTGTCGGCCGCGTCTGGCCTTCGATGCCGAGCCATCTGCGCGTCACTATTGGGACGGGAGCAGAAATGGAGCGGTTTCAGACAGCGTTTCTGGAAGTGATGAATGGCAAGACACCGCAAGCAAAGGCATCGCAGGGGCCGTCACGTTGGATAGAGCTCGACGGCGTGAGGATTCCGAATAATCGGGATTTCTCCGTTTAGGGATTTGATTTAGCTGCCCGAGAAAAACTCGAGAAGACTTTCCAGCCCCTTCGCGAATGTTTCTGGAGGAGTGATCAAGCTGAGGACGAAGTATCCGTTTCCCGGAAAATCGTAGAAGTGGCCGGGATGTGCGTGGACGCGCTTCTCCGCGAGCAACTGCACCGCAGCCTCTTCGTCACTTTGCGAAACGGGGACGCGCAAGATGGCGTTCCAACCTCCTTCGGATTTGAGCCGAGAGCACGTTTTATGGCGGGAGAGCTGGCGATCGAGCTCGGCGCGGTTCGTTTTCACCCGTTCAAGAAGTTGCCGCTGAAAACCGTGCCGCGTGTTCAAGAGCATCATGGCCGCGAGTTGAATGGGGGTATTCATCGAGAGATACGCGTCAGCAATGACTTCGAGCCGGGCGAGGGCTTCGCTCTTTTGTTGCTCGGGGCCACTCACGACCATCCAAGCCAGTTTCATCTGGGGTAACCCGCAAATCTTGGAGAGCCCGCTGAGCGTGAACGTCAGCACGTCTAAATTTCCGGCGAAGCTTGCGGGCCGATCCTTGCCGAAGGAAAAATCAAAAAACACTTCGTCCACAATGAGGGCCAACTGGTGGGCAGCGCAGAATTCGTTCAGTTTGCGCGCCTGCTGGGGCGAGCAGAAATGTCCCGTGGGGTTGTTCGGGTGAACCAAAATCACGGCGCGCGTTTGGGGCGTGACCGCCAGCTCCAGGGCATGAAAATCAATCAGCCAGCCGTGGTCGTAGAGCAGTGGATAACGTATGAGGCGCACATCCTGGAGATCTGCGAGGATTTCAAGCAGCGGATAACTGGGTGCGGGGACGAGAACGTTAGCTTCCGGATCGCATAGAAGCCGGAGCGCGAAAGAGTAGGCTTCGCTGGTCCCCGTGGTCAGGAGAATATCCTCAAGCGTGACGGTGCGCCCGCGCAGGGAGTAGTAAGCAGCAACGGCTTCCCGCGCGGAGTAGAGGCCCATCGGAACGGGCTTGTACTGGAGCGCCATCGGCTGGGAAAGGGCGGCAAGAATGGCTCGAGTATCGTAAGTAAAACCGCACTCCGTGGGATTCGAAACGGTTAAATCGAAAATGGGGCGGCCGGCAAAACGATGCGCTTCGAGCGCTTCACTCAGCCGGTTGGGGCTCAGATTCCAATTGGTGCGCTTTGCAAACATAGGGATTGGCGGCTCTATTTTGCACAGGTGAGCCCCTCGATTGGCAAGCAGACCTTTTGTCTCTGTTGTTTTGGCGTTCGCGAAAAGGATAATCAGGAAGACTTATCTGCCAGGAGCGCCTTCACATCGGGGCCAACGCGTTCTACCACGGAACGGCCCAACATTTCGCCTTCGTAGCGCCGGACCACGGAACCATCGCGCCCGATCAAGACATAGGTGGGCAGCGCGTTCACTCCGAAGCGCTGCTGCAATCCGCTGTTGGCGTCCAATCGCTGCGGCCAGAACATTTCGTGGTTGCCCACAAACGCGCGCCAGGCATTTTCGTCGTCGTCCTCACTGACGCTAACCACGATGAAGTCGTCGCCGCCATAAATGGATTGAAATTCCTTCAACTTTGGTAATGCTTCGCGGCACGGGCCGCACCAGGACGCCCAGAAATCCACGAGGACGACCTTGCCGCGGAAGTCCGAAAGAAGATCCGATCCGTCTTGCGAATGGAGCACGGCAAGATCCGCCGGCTTCTCTCCGGGCCGGTGGCCTCCTCGGGGGAAATTATCATCATCGAGGACCTGGGCTGGCTTGGCTTCGGTCTTTTTTTTAGCGCGTGCGAGCCGTGCGGCGTCCGCCAGCGACATCGGTTGGTCGACCTGACCGAAATTGCTGGAAGTCGAGTTCGCGGAAGCGGAAGGCGCGGGGGTCGCGTTTACCGCGTGCGTGGTCTGCGCGGGGCCGCGGGAATTGTTTGGAGCGGGGTTTGACTGGGCATTCTGCGCCCGCGCAGAAGTGGCTCCCAGAAAAAATGCGGCAGCAAGCACGGGAAGTAGGATTCTCATGGGCGCGATCCCTTAAGGACTGGCTTTGCTTTTTCCAGCCTAAAGAGACGAATCGTCCGCACCAATAGACCGGGCGATCTACTGTTCCTGGAGCAAAGCTGGCCTTTCGGTCAGGTGGTTGAATCATTGCCTTGCGCAAGAGGAAGGTGCTACAGACTATCGGGATTTAAGAAGGAAGTTTGGTCCGGGATTGTTGCCCATGCGTCCGGTACATTGTGTAACCCATGTCTCCGGGCCGGACCCAAGAGATCTGGAGCCGAGGGGGGGACTTGAACCCCCGACCTGCCGATTACGAATCGGCTGCTCTACCAACTGAGCTACCTCGGCCCAATCAAAACACCTTAGCATCCGCAGAAAATTTCTGTCAATTGCGGCGCATAATATGTGTGTTTTCAGTGCGAAAAAGGATAGATTAGCCAGCCGATCGCCGCGCCGATCACCAGGAACCACACAAAACACCACAACGCATACTTGACGCGATCCGCGGGACGCCTGCGCCCCAGCGTGCCGAAAGCGATCGAAATGATCAGCGCGAAAAGCACCATCGCTTGAAAATGGGAGAGCTTGACGAAACTTGCCGCGATCACGCTTTGCGTCCCCGCGCCGCCTCATAGGCATGAAGCGCTGCGAGCAGATTCAGAACACCGGCGGTCGCCAGGAAGCGGGTGCCGTAATCGCCATCGGCATGAGACACATCAGGCCCATTGGGCTCCAAGGCAATTGCCAAGAAATAGAGACTCCCGGTTCCCAAATCCGCAAAAAAGCCGAGTTTATCGAAGGCATCATCACCGCCGGAGGTGAATACATTCCCCCGCATCCCCGCTCCGATCGTCACCAGCGATGCCACGGCAAGGAACACGATCAGCGCTCTGCCCCACATTTTTTGTAACGCGTGCCCCAAGCCAGGCAAAAGCCATCCGGCAAAGCCGATGGCCAGCGCCAGAGGCTCCCGGCTTGCGCTCGCGGCCGGGTTCTCAGCTACTGCCGGTTCTCCGCCTATGGATTGGTTCGTTTCAGTCATTTTCGATCAGGCCAGCAAGGCCAGGATTTCCGTCTGGACGGCTCCGGTGACGCGCGCTTCCTTCTCTCCGATATAAACGTTTACTTCGCTGCGAATTCCGAACTCGGGCAAATAAATTCCCGGCTCAATGGACGTGCACGTGCGCGGAATCAGGTGGCGCACATCCTTTGTTTCCAAACCGTCCATGTTCGCGCCGTTGCCGTGAACGGATTGCCCGATGTTGTGGCCCGTACGATGAAAAAAGTACCTGCCGTACCCGGCGTTCTCGATCACCCTTCGCGCGGCTTTGTCCACCTGCCATCCCTCCAGTGGCTTCCCCGCCGCAATGTTGCCGCGGATCAAGTCCACTCCTTTATCCCTGGCCTCGCGGACGATGGCAAACACTTTCGCATATTTTTCGGGAACCTTGGCGCCCAAATATCCGACCCAGGTGATGTCGTAATACACGCTCCCGGGATTCTTCAATTTGCCCCACACATCCAGTAGCAGCAGATCGCCCTCACGAATCGGGGTAGGGTTTTCCGCCGCCGGACAGTAATGCGGATCGCTCGCATGTTCATTCACCGCGATGTCGGGGCCTTCGTCCGCCGTAATCCCAGCCGCCTGAAACTCGCCGACAATCCATTGCTTGAGCGAATATTCTGTTTGCGGTTTTCCTTCGCGCACGCCGCGTGCCGCCAATACAAACGCATCCTTCACGATGCGATCGATGATTTTCCCAGCCGTGAGATGTCCCTCGAGCTGCTCATCGCTCCAGCAAGCCTCGTACTTCTGCACCAAGTCAGCAGAGCTCGCCACTTTTTTCCCAGCGCCGCGAACCAGCTCGATGGTTCCCGCATCCACCATGGCGACATACGGGATCTGATTCTTCGGCGAATATTGCATCGCGACGTTCTTCGCGCGTCCCATCAACTTGGCAAGATTCTTGCGCAGCTCCTCTTGTCCCGCGTAATAAAGCGTGCCGCCCGGCAGGGCCGCAAGGGATTGGGACTCAATCTTGTGCACCAGCTTCTTCGGGGTGCCTTTCGCTGGAACGAAGTAATACCAGCGGCGCGTGCGCATTCCTGGAGGCAACTGCAGGATGCCCTGAGCGATGGGATCGCGGCCTCGAAAATCGTAAAAGAGCCAGCCATCCAGCTTCGCGGCGCGCAGATCTGCCTGAATTTCTTTTAGGCTCACTTTCATAATTTCCGCCGTTTTCCACTCCGGTCAAACTTCAAATTGCAGAAGAGACTCCACCTGCGCTCTGGTAATGCCCCGAATCTCCACGCGTTTTGTGCGGCCGCGATCTCCGCTGAGGATTCTAACAGCCGACTTCGGAGTTTTCAAAAGCGCGGCGAGAAATTCGCGAAGCGCTTCGTTCGCGCGATTTTCGACCGCCGGCGCGCGCAAGCGAATCTTCAGCGCGCCTTCTATTTCGCCGCTGATTTCATCCCGACTCGCTCGCGGCTGTACTCGCACCGAAAAGATTGCCGCGCCATCTCGTTCGCTGATTTCCAGCATTCTTCAGACTCCGCCAAGCGAGGTGCGCTCCCCGAATAATGCAGTTCCAATTCTCACTTCCGTGGCGCCCTCTTCAACGGCAATCTCGAAGTCATGCGACATTCCCATGGAAAGCGCGGGCAACTCCCTTCCCAGCAGCTTGGTCAAATCGCCTCGCAATTTGCGCAACTGCATGAAAAAGGGCCGGGCGCTTTCCGCATTCTTAAAGTACGGCGGAATGCACATCAAACCCGCAAACTCGAGATGCGGCAACCCGCAAAGCTCCTCCGCAAGCTTTGACAAACTCGCAATTTCGACTCCGCTCTTCGATTCCTCCGGCGCCAATCGCACTTCGATCAGCACCCGCAATTTTTTCTGTGAACCTGATTGCTCCCGCGCGCGATCCAGTCTCCGCGCCAGCGCCGCATCGTGCACGGAGTCCACGCTGCCAAACAACTCCGCCGCGCGTGCCGCCTTGTTGCTTTGCAAGTGCCCCACAAGGTGCCAGGTCGCCCCCAGATCGGCAAGCGGTCCGCGCTTCTTTTCCCACTCCTGCACCCGGTTCTCTCCAAAATGCCTCACCCCGGCTGCGTAAGCCTCTCGAACCGCCTCCGCGGAATGCGTCTTCGAGATCCCGATGAGCGTGATCTCTTCGCTTCGCCGCCCTGCGCGGCCAGCTGCCGCTGCGATACGGCCCAGAACCTGCTGCAGATTTTCGTGCACGGAATTGGTCGTCATATCCAGAGCGGCATCGTAACATGAGCGTCGTTGCGGCCTCGAACGAGTACGGTTAGACTGACCTCGGACAATTTGATTCTCCCATGGCTCAACCCGGCATACTCATCGCCTTTGAAGGCATAGACGGCAGCGGGAAAAACACGCAGGTGCGGCTCCTGGAACACGAACTCGCGTCGCGAGGCTATTCCGTCCGCGTGACGGGCTTCCCTCAGTATGATTCCTGGTTCGGCAAGCTGGTCGGTCAGTTTCTGAACGGCGATTTTGGCCAGCTCGAAAGCGTGGATCCGCATTTCACCGCCCTGCTCTACGCCGGTGACCGCTTTGAAGCCAAGCAAAAGCTCACCAGTGCGATTGCAAATGGGAGCATCGTGCTTGCCGACCGCTACGTCGCATCCAATCTCGCGCATCAGACGGCGCGCGCCCCGGCAGCCGCGCGCGCGGTTTTTCTCCGCTGGATCGAACATCTCGAATACAACATCTACGGCCTTCCCAGGGAAAATCTTGTCGTGTACCTGCGCGTGCCGCCGCAAGAAGCCCAGAAGCTCGTGGGCAGAAAATCGGCGCGCGACTATACGGATTCCAAGCGCGACATTCAGGAAGCGAGCTTGCGCCATCTTGAAGACGCTGCTGACATGTACGATTCGCTTTCGCGGGGCACTCCCTGGGCCACGATTCAATGTTTCGATGCCACCCGGGGAGGCATGCGCCTGCCCGAAGAAATCTCCCGCGATATTCTCGAAGCCGTGCAGCCGCTCCTGTTCGGCTTGGAAAAGAGCTAGATCGTGGGCTTCTCCGAATTCTTGGGCAACGAGAAAATTGTCGCGGTATTGCGCGGCGCCCTGCGCAACCAGAGGCTGCCGCATGCGCTGCTCTTTACCGGTCCGAGGGGAGTCGGCAAATTCACTCTGGCTCGCCTCCTGGCGCAAGCCGTGAACTGCGAGCGTTTACCAGACGACTCGTGCGGAGAATGCGATACCTGCCGCCGCATCGCGCAACTCAGCGATGTGGAGGGGCTCGTTGCCCGTGGGTTGGCCGAGCGCGGGGAAAGCGCTGATGCCGCCGCGGTTGAGCGCGTTCCCCTCATTCTGCAAACTCATCCCGATGTTTGGGCGCTTGTGCCCGATCCGGTCCGTCTGAAAAATCCGGTCGCTCGACCCACTTTGCGGATTGGCCAGCTTCGCGCGGTGCAGCGCGCCGCCTATTTTCAGCCCATGGCCCGCCGCCGCGTCTTCATTCTTGGTGGTGCGGACACGATGCGCTGGGATGTCGCCAGCGTGTTTCTCAAAATCCTGGAAGAGCCGCCCGGAAATGCCGTTCTGATCCTGACGGCTCCATCGCCCTATTCCTTGCTGCCCACGATCGTCTCTCGCTGCATGCAATTTCAGTTTGCGCCCCTGCCTTTGGCTGAAGTTGAAAACATTCTGGAGAAAAAAACCAGTCGCAAGCCCGCGGAAGTTCGCGCCGCCGCGCAACTCTCCGAAGGCAGCCCAGGCCTCGCAATGGAAATAGATGTGGACGCAGTGACGCGACGCCGCCGCGACGCCCTCCGCATTCTCGAAAGAGCCTCGCACGGCCAGGACTATGCGCAACTCTTCGCGGACACCTCCGCCCTTGCAAAGGACCGCGACGTTCCCTTTGAAGAGCAACTCGCGGTTTTCTATGGACTTCTCGGCGATCTCGCGGAGCTCACTTCCGGAATTCGCGAGCCCATGTTGCGCAATGTTGTTCTCGCCAAGGAACTCCATGCGCTCAGCAAAACCGTTGACACGCGCTGGGTCCAGCGCGCGCTTGTCGCGTTGGATGATCTTCACGCAGGCATGCGCCGCAATCTCAATCGTCAGCTGGGGCTCGAAGCCCTGGCCGTCTCTCTGGCTCCGGAATATCGCCCCACGACATAATTCCGCAGCCGCCTCTCCTGAGTTCCCCTCCCCAAAAATTATTTTCACTTCCCTGTAACGCGCCGGGGAAAACGCGCATCTCACCAACAGAGCCTTTCAAAAATCCCTCCTTTGGGGCCGTTGAGGAGAATCTAATGGTAAATCGCAGAATGTACCGTCCTGGGTTTGCGGACGTAAAGGAGCAGACTCCACCCCGGGCCAATAATCACAATCACAACGGGCCGGTGCCCAGCAAGAAACCCGCGCCGCCCGAATCCACCCATGCAGAGAATTTCTACTGGGTGAAACAAATGCAATCGCGTACTCCGATGGCGTTGGTTCTGGACGATGGAGAGACCCTCCACGGCACCATCGAGTGGTACGACCGCGACTGCATCAAGTTGACGCGCCAGGGGAGCCCGAACCTGCTCGTCTTCAAGCGCGTGATCAAGTACATCTATAAAGAAGGCGAAGAAGTGGGACCCGGCAACGACGCCTAGAAACACATTCAGGCGGATTTGCCTTCCATACTGTGACCTCGAGCCGCTCCAAAAGTAAGAAGTGCTTTTGCCGCGAGCGTGCCCGCGTGGTTACGAATCTCACACTCGGTCACCACAAAATTTCTGCCCGCGCGCAATACCGTCGCCTCTGCGCGAATCCGCCCGCGCGGCACCGGCAGCAGATAATTGATTTTCAGTTCGATCGTCACGATCTCCGTGCCTCGCGGCACCACGGTATAGGCGGCAATCGCCGCCGCTGTATCCGCGAGCGCGGCCAGCACTCCCCCATGCACCACGTCGTGAATCTGCCGATGGCGGTCTTTCACGTCCATGCGCAGTACGGCCTTGCCCGCGCCGATGCTCTCAGGCAAAAAGCCGAGCAGAACGGAAAACTGGCTCAGCTTCATCCGCTTCCGGACCAGGCGTAGCGCCTCTTCCTGCTTTCTGTGCTTTTGCCGCGCCATCAGCTTCCCGGCCCCTGTCGCTGCATGCCCAAAGCCAAACGATCCCATCGCACAATGTCACGTTCGCGCCGCCACCTGCGTCTAATGGAGTATTCATGGCCCAGCCGCGGAGGACGGGCGCCGGGCAATTCTACAGCAATCGGCGCACGAGTGCGCCAGCCTCCCCGACTTCGAAAGGCGCCACGATCACCATGCGCATCGGTATCACTGGCTATCCCACCTATGGCGGCTCCGGCGTCGTCGCCACCGAGCTTGGGCAGGAGCTTGCCGCTCGCGGCCATGAAATTCATTTCATCACTTACGCCCCGCCGATCCGCATGAACCTGAACGATCCCAACATCCCTTTCCACGAGGTCGAGGTCGCCTCGTATCCCCTCTTCGATCACCCTCCCTACGCGCTTGCCCTCGCGACCAAAATGCTGGAAGTTTACGAACTCGAATCGCTGGATCTCCTTCATGTTCACTACGCGATTCCCCACTCCGTCAGCGCCCTTCTCGCGCGTTCCATGGCTGCGCCTCGCCGCTTGCCCTTCATCACCACGCTGCATGGCACGGATATCACGCTCGTCGGCGCCAATCGCAGCTATCTCTCCATCACGCGCTTCTCCATCGAACAAAGCGACGGTGTCACGGCCATCTCGAATTATTTGCAGAAACAGACCGTCAAGGAATTTGAGATCAAGCGTCCCATCGAGGTCATTCCCAATTTTGTGAATTGCGATCTCTACACCCGCGCCGCCGATGGCGCTCTTCGCGCCCAATATGCTCCCGGCGGCGAGCCTATTCTCATGCATCTCTCGAATTTTCGTCCCGTCAAGCGCGTCACCGACGCCGTCGAAATCTTCGCTCTGGTTCGAGCCAAAATGCCCGCCAAGCTCATCCTCATCGGAGACGGCCCCGATCGTAGCGCCGCCGAATTTCTCGTCCGAAAGAAGAAACTCCAAAAAGACGTGCATTTCCTGGGAAAACAGGATCAGGTCTATCAGAAGCTTGCCAGCGCGGATTTATTTCTGTTGCCTTCGCAGTTGGAATCGTTCGGCCTCGCTGCTCTCGAAGCCATGGCTTGTGAAGTTCCGGTCATCGCCACAAATGTCGGCGGCGTTCCCGAAGTGGTAGAACATGGCGTGGATGGCTATCTCGTGGAGCCAGGCGACGTTGCTGGAGCCGCTCATTACGCCAGTGAAATTCTCTCGCGTGCCGACCGCGGCCGCGAAATGGGCCAGCGCGCCCGCAGTAACGCCAAGAAGAAATTCTGCTCCAACGATGTCATCCCTCTCTACGAACGCTACTACGAGCGCGTCCTCTCCGAATCTCGCTCCGCCTCCGCCTAGGATGGGCTAATTCGATCCCTTTTCCGGATCAAGCTGAGCTAGCGACCCAACTCCGTGCCCATCTCGATGAAGCGTCTCCAGCACCCGGTTAACGTCAGCTTGGGTGAGCTTTGCCCTTCCATCCCGTGCCGTAGAAAAGACGATCTCTACGTGGAAATCCTGCGGATCGTATAGTTCCAGGGTCACGCGTTTTGGGCCTTTCGCGGGGTCGTCAAGCTGAAATCCCCTCCAGCCGTTCGCCTGCACTGCAAAAAGACCAGTCTCTCCGCCGACGGAGGCAACTGCTTTGAGAAGTAGTAAGAAACTGGCGCGAACGGACTCCCGCCTTCCGGTCCAGGGCCGGACCTCACTGGGTGTCGCCCAAAGTATCGTTTTCTGGAATTCGTAATCGCTCCTGGTCGCCTCCGGTCCGAGCAAGAGAGTAAGATTCCCTTGGGAATCTCCGAAATCCTTCTGAACCTCGGCCAACAGATTTTCATGAATTCTATCCGACCCAAAAAAATTGATCGCATGACCGGACTCAAATGCAAACACTGCGGCATACGGGAACAGCTTTGACCTTTTCGCGTCGAAGCCACTCCACGGAACCTCGAAGGCAAAACCATTGGGTAGCAACTTCGTGCCACGACGCGCGTCTACAACCAGACTTGGCAGCGGCCTTGGCGTGAGATTTAGCAACGGAAATCGCCTAGCCCTCGATCTCATCTCCAGACACATGACCGTCTGGAAACCCCACAGTTGGACCACAAGAATGAATAGGAAGATGCTTCCCAACACGATGAGGAACCGTCGTGAAATCTTGAATGATGCCCGTGATAGACCCACTTTGCTCACCTAGCCGATGATTCGTATCATGACTAGCATAGTGAGCCGACATTCTCCGAGCCATGGGACTTATCCCAATGAGTTACTCATCTCCCGCAGCATTTAATTCCTACTCGGGCTGGCTTCAACCTCTCGCTTGATGTGTTCCAGCACGCGCATGTGGATCTGGTGAATGATGTAGTCCGACCACAAATGCCAATACGCTTGCGGCCACATCGTGTGCGAATACCACGTCGTTCCTTCAAGCCTCGTCCGGTCGCCCGGCAACTCTGTCAACAAAAATTGTCCTTGGTGCGATTCGAAATAGCCATGCAGATGTGCTGGCTGGATGTGCCCATATGGTGACAACTCATTTAAGGGCGCCGGATTTGCCGTCACGCCAAATCGCAACAGATGCGGCTCGTCCCAAACCTCGATCGGCTCCACGAACGCTCCCGTCGAAAATTCGCATCGCCGCACCGCTCCCGGCCCCCGTCCGGTGATTTCTGCGCGAATCGGATACGCCACACCCGCGCGAAACAGCATTTCTTTCGGCGGAGGAATTTCCGCGAACGCCACCACCTCCTTCCATACCGCTTCCGGCGGAGCATTCACCTCAATCGCTGAATTCACCACGAACGTGGAAGCCTGTGGCTTAACCGTCTGTTCCAGGCCCATGGAAAACGGTGTCAGCAGTAGCGCCACAGACAATAGCGCAGGCGCGCCTTTCCTCGACCAGTGCGCCGACTGAATGCCGTACCCAAGCGCTCCGCCTGCCGCCGCAAGAGCGATCGCCAATGGCGCCGCCATCAGTATGCAAATGATTCCCTCGATGGCCAAGGCCACTAGCACGATGCCAAGCACCGCGATCGGCAGCAGCGCCACCTTCATACAATCACCGAAACTTTTCGGCGAATGGTAACTGTGCAGTAGCACTGCAAACATCCCCAGGCAAAACGGTAGAGCGACGAACAGTCCCCAGCCGTAGGTCTTCACAATTTCAGTTCCCGCCACCGCAAATCCCAATCCGAGAAGAGTCGTTAGCCCCACGGACAACACTGCGCTTCCCAGCGCGCTCTGCGGAATCCACCGGTCAAGTGCGCGAGGGCCCGGCCATGGCGCCGCTTCCTTCTGGATTTCTCCAAGCGCGGCCGGTATCAGACAAAGAAATCCAAAGAAAATACCGTTGATGATGGGCACGAAAAACAAGCACACCAGCCACACCGGCTGCCCCGCGTCGCGGAGCCGCTTCATCGTCATCGTTACGCCCAGCCAAATGAACGGCAGGGCCACTGCCAGCATTGTGAGCGCAAACTTTTCATTCCCGGGCCAAATCTCCCATACGCCCTGGACCAGACCAAACGGCCTCCAGTAAAACCACAATCCCCATGGCCGCAGAAACAGTTTCGTGGTCACCAGCCAGTCCACAGCGAATTTGATGGCCAGCGCGCTCGCTCCCACGCCGAGATACGTTCCTCGCCCAACTTTTCCTTCCCAGCTCCACAGATTTGTTGGCCGCATCAGGCTCTCCTTCAACGCTCAAATCCTCCACGCTTATCAATGTTCCCTGCGCACTGCGCGTGGATCTCCGTGGCCCACGCCACGGGCCTCGCCAACCGCCGCTTGCTAGGTGCGCAATGCTCCAAGCCAATGCCAGAACGTCACACCCAGAAAAGTTCCGGAGAGAAATACGAAAAGCGACGTTAGCAGGACATGTCCAACCCGGAACGCCGCGCCGCTCGGCCAGTCTCGATGCGAGTAATACGCAAAATCGACCACGATGCGCAGCATCCAATAGAAACCAATGAAAAAAGCCAGCGCCAGCGCCGCGCGGTTTCCACGCATGATTTCTGCATGCAATACGAGCGACAGCACGCCGAATGCGATGATCGTGTAGACCGTGAAACCTCCATGCACCCACATCAGCTTGCGATTGAACGGCGTGAGCTTTGCCAAATCTTCTTTCCAGCGAAGCCGACCCGGAACCTGGAAACTGGCCCCCAGCACCATGAAATGTCCGGCGGCCGCGATCCATAATGCCAAACTCAGCCACTCTTCAAAGTTGTTGGGCATGGTTGATCTCTCCCTTCATCCCGCCACCGCGCGCACGAACGGAACCATGACACGCATCACAAACCATGGATGAAACAGCACGTACAACGGGCCCACCGCGATGAGCGCGGTCCATGCAAAACCTCTCACGCTTCGGCCTAAACCCAGCCGCTTGCCGGTTCTGGAGCGCTCCGCGATAACTCCCAAACCCTGTAGCAAAAAGTAGCCAGTCGGCAGTCCATATCCGGCGCGAGCCGGAACGGAGATCACCAAATCGTGCAGCACTCCCGAAGCGAGAAACGCACCAAACGTTCCGGCTACGGATCCGAAGCGTTTTTGCAGCGGCTGAAATACCCAGCGGTGTGAAAGCATCCGAAATCCCAGATTCCAGCGTCTCCCCCAGAGTTCGCTCAGCGATCGCGACGCAAGGGGCCTCTCCATAATGGGTTTCACGGCAAGCCCTGCTCGTTGCCACACCAACGCAGCCAACTGAAAAATTCCAAAGTGAAGAACCAAAACAGTGCCGACCATGCCCGCCCATCCACCCAGGAGCGGATGCCCGAGTGAGATGAATCGCGCCCCTGCCCAGAAGAGCGCCACTCCAACAATGATTTTCGTCGCGCTTGCGGCCCACTCGAAAATTGACACTTGCCGCCCGCGCCCCAGCGGGTTGAAGAATTCCCTCGCATCCATTCCGGGCCACAACAGAAAGTAACTCAGACTCCGTTTCCAATTTGCGGCGTCTCGTACGCCCCCAAGCACCGCCCACCATGTCCGCCATTTGCACCCCGCAAAGATGGCTATGGCAAGCAGCCACATAAAGGCCCATGCTGGTAGCCTCGCCTCCACTGCGGTCGCGGCCGCGGGGAGGGCAAGCAAAGGAATCAAACCATGCATTGGCGGCCTCCTCTCTCTTAAGCCCGCGTCGCCGATCGGGTGGCCTGGCATTGCGTCGCCGCGCAATTCCGGTGCATTGCCACTTGGCGGTATCCGCGCCGCAGTAGCTCAGTGACTCCGGGAACCCCGCTGATCCACACGAGCGGCCTTGCCCACCAAATCTCTCGCGCCAGTGCCACAATCGCATCCGCTCCGCCAAATTGCCTCCCATCGCTCAGCATGAATCGCATCTCGCGCAGCAACTCCTCGCGCCTCAGTCCCAGCAGCGCTCCCACTCGCGGGTCTTGCAATGGCGCCAGCGCCATTCCTCGCCGCACCAGTATCGGCTCCAGCCATCGCGCAATCTTCACGCAAAACTCGCACTGCGCATCGAAGAACAGCCATCCTTTCGCGTGCCGCCCTTTCCCATCCGTCCATTCCGATGTCAGCGAAATCATTTCGTCCCTCGATCCTCGCGCGATCAACCCGTCTTCTTCCCCATCCCCAGAATGTTCACGACTTTTCCTCGCAGTTTCACCACGCCTTTCAGCGCCGGTATCGGCATCCGCAAAATCTCTTCGAACAATCCATTCATCGCCGTCAAGAATTCCTGCATGCTTTCGAGCCTCTGCCGCATATACGCCTCGCTCGCCGGCCCCGATTTCGCTTCCTGCACGCACTCTCCAATCACCCGCAGCGTGGGATCAATCTCCCTGCGTTTCCGCTCTTCCGCCACGATCCGGAAAATCTCCCACACGTCTTTCAGCGTCTCGAAATGGTCCCGCCGGTCGCCCAGCACGTGCACCACGCGCACGATTCCCCAGCCCTGCAGTTCGCGCAGGCTCGTGCTCACGTTCGACCGCGCCACCGCTAGCGTCGCCGTGATCTCGTCCGCCGCCAGCGGCCGCTCCGAAAGAAACAGCAGCGCGTGCACCTGCGCCACCGTGCGGTTGATGCCCCATCGCGTGCCCATCTCTCCCCAATGCAAAATGAACTTCTGCGCCACGGGCGCCAGCGGGCTTTTCACTGTCTCTGCCATGTGCCTCCCTCTCGTGCGGTCTATTCCGTCATTTGCGATTGTTCTGTTATTTCTGTTATGACAGAATATACTGCTATCACAGCTCTTTGTCAACCCCTTTCTTGGCACACCTGTACTTCTCCCTCCTTCCCCTCTCTTCCCCCTCCCTGTTAGCTTTTTTCCAGGCTGCCTCTGGGATTGCGGCCGCCCTTAGCCGTGCCTTCAATGCTCCATCGCGTCTTCGTTCTTCTGGCTCTTGCAGCTTTCGCCGCAGACATTTCTCCGTCCCCCGTGGCCAACAATCGGCCTGCTGAGGAGCCCGCTCCCGCCTCCGCCCTCTGCCCTATCGTCTATCCTCTGGACAGTTACACCACCACTCACGGTTATCGGTACACTTTCTTCGGCAACGCTTTCTTCATCAACAAGGACGGCTACCTCATCACCGCCGCCCATGTTCTCCAGACATTCCGCGACGGCGGCCAGCCTTCCATCCTCGTGGACCGCCCCGACGCCCCCTCTCAACTTCTCCAGGCCATGATCGTCGCGATTGACTGGGATCACGACGTCGCCATCCTTAAAGCCACTCCCAATCCCTTCCACGGCCGATATCGTGTTTCGTTCCTCCCGATTTCCCCCCATCCTCCCGACCTGGGTGACTCCGTCGTTGCTCTGGCGCTTCATCCCCGCGATCCCCGCCGCGCCAGCACTTACCAGAGCTCGGTCGAGGACCATTCCCCCGGCCAGGTGCTCGACTACGAATTCACTCAGGAACAGAAAGGCGCTCCCGACACCGAAATGCTTCTCTTCAGCCACGAAGTCGAGCACGGCCAAAGCGGCTCTCCGGTCCTCTCCGCATCTTCCCGCGAGGTTGTAGGCATCGTGGACGGCCGTTGGCTTCGTTCACTCGGCGCCTCCGCGGGATCTCCCGGCCAAGCTCCCACCGTTCCCGGCGCCGCAGTTCCGATTCATTACGCCCTAAACCTTCTGCAGAATAAGGGCGTTGCCTGGCAAACCGCCGAAACTCTGCCGGGCGGCAGCCCCAAACAAATCTCAGACACCTCTCAAGAAAACCCTCCCGTGCCGCTCTCCCTCGTCGGTGCGGACTTCCCTTCCGATTCGCTTCTTGGCGGCCAGGTCTTCCTTGACGCTACTCTCGGTGCTACTGGGGGAGTTTCCGGCATTCAGGTCGTCAGCGGCAGC
>Ga0335076_10000594_pt1 | contig 33741 bp, 32 predicted proteins | sample Lox_Sample_25_FD_206717 | JGI IMG/M metagenome (GOLD analysis project Ga0335076, IMG submission 206717) | Soil microbial communities from Loxahatchee National Wildlife Refuge, Florida, United States - Lox_Sample_2.5 | ecosystem: Environmental > Terrestrial > Soil > Wetlands | place: USA...
TTTCGCCAGGAGCAGGGCGAGCGCAAGCTGACGCGGCGCTTCCATGTCAATTCGCTTGCCATTGCGAACAATGCGGACGACACGGCCCAATAATTGTTCCTTGCCGATCAGAGAGTCGGCATTGGGATGCGCGTCGCCCTTGGTCAGAAATTTCTCTCCGTCGAATCCGCCACTCTTGCGGACGATGCGATGGACCAAAAGATGCTCCCCATGAAGAAAGAGAGCCACATCGCCAAAGCGAACGCCACCGGCATCCGCTTTGCGAATCAAGGCGACGTCGCCGGGACGCACCCAGGGAAGCATGCTGGTGCCATGAACCCGCAGAGCGATACGACCGCGCCTCGCGAGAGCGCGAGAAATCAGTTCAGCGTCGCCGCGACGGCGTTCTCCGTTCGGCCTTTGGTTCTTGTTGGTCCGCGATGGATTGGCGTTCGTCATGGCTGCAAAATCACGTTCTGAGAAGAGAACGGCTTTCCATTCAGCATCAGCTTTACCGTCCACGTGCCGGTGATTTGCCTTTGGGTAATCATGGATCCGCGGATGGGGATGAGCACGTCCGTGGAAGCCTGGCCGTCGCTCCCCTCCGCCACGACAAACGAAGAATTCGTGACCTGGTAAGATCCGCCGGCAGGGTCCAGCAATTGCAGCGTTTGGGTTTGCGTGCCGGGAGCGACGTTGGTCCACTGCACATGCACGGAGAGGTCGCGAATGGTGGCCAGGGAGAAGGAAGTATTCTGACTGCAGCCATCGGGAGTCATGTTGCAAACGGTCACCACTGCGGAGACGTCCGCAGGTGTCGGCGTTCCCGTGCCGCCGGAACTCATGGGACTGTTTTCCGCACATCCCAGCAGGCAAAAGGACGCCGCAAACGCAGCGCCCGCCGCAAATTGCCGGAGAATCCTGATTCTGCCGGCATGGGAGATTATCTTCACGCTGCCTCGCTAAAACGGAATGCTGTAGGCATAAGTCCTCTGGTCATTTGTCGTGGTGGTGACATAGATCCTGTTCAACACCAGGTCCAGCGAAGGATCACCGATGTACATGGGATTGTTGCCGGTGTCCACCACGCGCGAGCCGGTCACGGCGCCGTTCGAGAGCGCCAATTCATAGACATAATCGGAGCCGGTGCCGATATAGATTTTGCTGGTGTAGAAATCCACGACAGCCGCCGACGGGGAAGTGAACGTCTGAGAGCTCCACAGTTTCGTGAAGGAATTGCCGTTTTTGTTGAAGCTCACGGCCTGCACCATGGTGTTCGTTGTGAACACAATGCTGAACGGCGAATTGGAGCTCACCACATAGGGATAGCTCTTGATGGGGCCATCTCCAGCGTTGTAGGAAGCGAGCAAAGCGGTCGCTCCTGAAGTGGCCGCGGGATTCACGGCATAGATGTAACCGTTGTCCGCTCCGACGAAGAGGACATCGCCAAACTGCGTCAGCGTAGGACTGCTGTCAATGTCACCAGCGCTGCCGATGTTTGTGGTCCAGATGACGTTCCCGTTCAGGGGATTCAGCTTCCACAAATTCGGCTGGGTGGAGCTTCCGTTGCTTTGGGTGGTGACCCAAATCGCGTTATTGACGTAGTCCACCGCCGGCGTCGAGTTCACCATATCCATTGCCGGATTGACGCCCACCCCGCCGGTGGTCGTCCAGAGGGTTGCTCCTGTCGAACCGTTGAGGCCGATGATGCTGTTGCCCGTGGCGGTGCCGGCAAAGTGCGTTCCGGTAATCACGGTGTCATAGGCCGGCGTGTAGGTGGCGCCGCTATACGCTTTCACTTGAACGCCGGCTCCTCCCATGAAGGCATTTCCCGTATTCGTTCCGATGGTGCTTAAGTTCGTTTGCCATAGGATTTGGCCGTTTCCCGTGGTGGAAGTGTCTATGGCGTAGACATACCCGTCTTGTGCGGTCACATAGGCGACTTGCACGCCGTTGGCGGCAACCGTGGAGTCCAGAATCGGTGGCCGGGCGGATACTGTACCTCCCAATGCGACTGGAGGATAAGCGCGCGTTCCCGTAGCGAGGTTAATGCTAAAAAGCTGCGAAGTGTCCGATCCAAAATCCATTTGCGTTCCGGGAATAAGTCCCCCGCCGCCAAGATTGTAGGAGTGCGTCGCGGCAGTCCAGGCCAGCGTTTGCGTTGTCCCGGGCACGGCCCCGATTTCCGCCGTGAAGGTGGAATCGACACCGTTTGAGGTGTAATAGTTGGCCTGGTCGCGCATGAAAACCTTGTAGAAGTACTGTGTGCCGTTCGTCAGCCCGCCGCAGACGCTATTGTCTGTGAACGAAGTGTTCGTCATAGAGCCGACGAAGACCAGCGTCCCGCTGCCTACTGTGGAGCAAAGCGCGGAAGGTGCCGTGCCATCCGTCGGCGCAGAATTCTTGTCCACCGGGGCCCCGGCTCTTCTTAGAATCACGACTCCCGCATAGGCCTCGCCCGTCAGCACCGTGCCGATCAACGATGGATAGCTCCAGCTGACGGTCACCGTGCCACTTCCCGGCGTGGCCGTGAGGTTTTGCACGTTCTGCAGGAACGTGACCGTGAGAGAAGGGCGGTACGCTTGCGTTCCATCCGAAAAGGAGTTGAAAGTGGTTTGTACGTTGTTAGCGCTTCCGTTTCCTTCGGTCTCATCGCGAATCAAGGTTCCATAGTTCGCTGTTCCCTGGTACCAGGTCTGAGCATCCGCCGTGATGTTAAACGCCAAGCTCGTCGAGGCATTGGTGACGGTCTCACTGTCCGTTGCGGTCGCGTTGTAGTCGCCGCCGGCGGCGCCCCATGCCGTGGAAACGTTGTTCGCTCCGGTGGCGCGGTTATTCCAGCTGGCGTTCTGCGTCCAAAAGCTCGTCACTCCGTATGCGCCGTAAGTTCGCGTCGCGCTTGGTGGGGACGAAATGTGCAGGGTGAGCGTAGCTTGCTTGACGCCAATGTTCGGTAATGTGGACAGATCGAATAAAACCAGACTGTGTTGCAACAAGGTATTGCGTGCTCTCACTTGGAGAACTCCTCCCCCGGCCGAGGAGTTCGCATTCTGCTGGTCCAGATAAATGCTGCCGCCGCGCAACTGCGCGTTGGTGGTGGTCTTCTGGATGACGACGCGTTCTCTGGCGGGAAGACCTGAGGCCAAAGAAGCTAAGGTCAGCGTTGCGCAAAAAACTCGCAAGCAAATCAGTGAGGTTCGCAAAACACTATTTTCTCTTCGACTTTTTATCATCACTCGGGGCCTGCATCCAATCCGACACGGACAGATCTGGAGCGATTGGGATACCAACCAGGAATCCGCGTGACACTAGAATCGCTGTTTCAATGTTGAACGGTCAATGTGCCAAATGGGCTATTTTGTTCAAAGAATCAGGATAGGTACCCGAGCCGGTAACCCCGGCCTAAGGCCCTTGTCTTATGTGATTTAGCCGTTCAGGAACGCCGGGGAGCCGCATTGCACACGCCGCCCTGTCCAGGCAATTTCCCGCAGGCGAGCGCTAATGTCTCATAAATGGGTTCGGAAGCCACACTCGGCTTGGTATAGGCTTTCTTGCCCTGGTCGGCGGCATTCTGTCCGTCTTTTTGCTTGTCCGTCATACCGATTGCCCTTGTTTGGTCATCTCCATTGAATCGTAAACCCTGCCCTTTGCGCCACTGTTTTTTGTTCGGTGCGCGCGGCATTCGGCATGCCAGGCGCTTTGCGGTCTCGCCACCCCCGCGAGCCGGGCCTTATGTTCTGCCAATTCGCAGGCTCTCTCGTAAGCGCCCAGCAGATCCCCGCCTTCCATCCAAGCGAGTCCTGGACAGCGTTCACAATATTTTCGAATCTCGCATCGAGAACAGATCGGGAGCTCACTCTCGCGCATCGCTCGAACTTTCTTCAGCGTGGAAGATCCGTGCCAGATTTCATCAAAACGCCGGTGTCGCAGATTCCCTGCGGGAATGGGCAATTGCACGCAGGCGTAAACGTCTCCGTAAGGCGAAATGTAGCAGCTATTGTGTCCCGCGCTGCACGGCAGATCGTCATATGCACCGCTTTCCATGCCGCTCGATGTTGCGCTTCCCAGCATTGCGGGAAGATCCTCTTCTTTTTGGGCCGAGGGACGGCAGCCCGGCAGCGCCGCATCCTGAAGCACTGGAAGAAGTGCCTCTGCACTAACGCGATGTTCGATCGGGCCGCGCGAGCCATCCATCATCGGCGTGATGGTCATGTCCAGCACGTACGGGACACCGAGCTCTTCCGCGAGCGCCATCACGCCCCGGTAAGCCAGGAGATTTTCCTTCATGAGCGGGCAGGCCAGCTTCACGCTGATTCCCTGCTCCAGCAAGAGTGGAATCGCCGCCAGGGTGCGGACAAGTGATCCCGGCACTTTGGTGACAGCATCATGCACCGCGGGATCGCTGCTGTATACGCTGATTTGTACCCGCCGCACAGCGAGGCGCTCGAGCCTCTCCGCGCGCGCGCGTGTGACCAGCAGCGCATTGGTCTTCAGGCTTACGTCGAAATGCAGCCGGCGCGCGCAAGACAGGATTTCCTCGAGATCCTTCCGCAGGAAGATCTCACCACCGCTCAAGGTGAGGAAAAGCGCCCCGGAAGATGCCAACTGTTCGAGAATTTCGAGGCATTCGGAAGTTAGAAGCTCGCCATGATCCTCGTGATCCAGATAGCAGTGTACGCAGCGCTCGTTGCACCGGTAGGTCAGATCGAAATGCACGCTCAGCGGCACGTTTCGCCGCACCGTCCGTGCGATCAGCCGGTCCATCACCGGCGTGCCAGGAGTCTGAGGTGGAAAGTTCAATGGGCATCCTCGGCGGCTGCGACGACTAATTTACGGGAGGCAAGTTCCGCGAGCAGCGCTGTTGTATCCGCCAGCGCTACTTCCCGTGTCACGTCGTAGTTCTCCGCCAAGAGGGCAGCCAGATCGGCCGCTGTCCGCCGGCCGTCAATCCTTTTCCACACGAAACTTCCCGTATCGTTCAGCTCGTGCATCACGCTTTCGGTCGGCGAGATGATGATCGTTTCGTCGTCAATCTCGCGCCATGCCAGCGCGGGATTCTTCTGCCAGACGCCGTTGGGCGCGCTGTTCATCAGGGCAAGACCTCCCAGAACTTTCGATTCCTGCGAAACTCGAGGGTGTGGCCCGGAATTTCCTCGCTCGCTGCTCCCGCGATCTCCAGAAGCCGCTGATGATCCTGCGTTTTCGACGAAAAAAACAGAATGTTCGGCAGAAGAGCGCGCAGCAACGACGCTCCGCGCAACGGCCTTGTGCGGATTTCCCGGGCTTTCACCAGATGGAAGACTCCGGCAACCGGTGCGCTCATATTGCTGCCCGCAGCATGGAACTCGCCCCAGAACGGTGTTCCGAACGCCCGCCATTCTCCATTGTTTTTCAGTAGAAGGGAAATTTCATCTGTGAGAACGCTGCCGGCCGGGCTCAGGGAGGCCACGGTGCTCTTGCCCGCTCCGGACTTTCCCACAAAAATGTAAGCTCTGCCGTTGCGCACAACCGACGCTGCGTGCAGCAAAAACCCGTTGCGAGAAAGCAACTCCCAGCTCAAAAACATCCTCATCAAGGAGTCCAGTGCGTATTCGTTCTTCACTCCCCGAAACTCGACGCCCTTCGCGGAGACCAGCACCCTTGCGCTCTCGAAGTCGCTGGCAAATACGGCCTCGCTTCCGTTTCCAGCGCAATCCGGAACTACGTTCACCGGCCGGCCAATTCCCACGCCATCCGCGAACGCAGAATAACGCTTCTCCGCGCGGGCAAACAGCTTTTCGTCTTCCAAAGAGAGAGCCAGCGCGACCCCGCCGATGGACACACAAAGGGCGCGCTTGATTCCGCGCCCAGATCTGGCGTGCCCTGCGCTCAGTGTCTCCTCGCAGATCGCTCGCGGCCGCGCTCGTGCGGGGAAAGGAGGCTGCTGTGCCGCGAGAATTCCTCTGAACAACCGTACCTTTCCTTTTGCCTCGAAGCAGCGGCGAAGTCAAGGTTTTGTTGCGCTTTATGTGTTGAAAACGAAAGTCTTAGTCCACGCGGAACGGACGCACCACACCCTCCTTCGCATCGGGCTGCATCATGCTGGGGCGGATCGTTCTCACAGTAGAACTCGGACCGGAGCTCTAATGGCCTGCATGTTCCCATGAATCGCTTCATCCCGATTTCCTTGCCGGCTCGAAATTTATTTTTCGAATCTGCTATTCTTGAAGGCTGCAAGTTTGGGGGCTACCGCCTCCGGGGCGCGTCATATCCCTTGCGCAGAGAGGAATTTTTACCGTGTCTCCCAGTGCTTCTGCCATGGCCATAAAACGTGTGAACAACTTTAATGCCGGCCCCGCCGCGCTTCCCCTTGCCGTACTGGAGCGCATTCGAGAGGAACTCCTGGATTGGCGCGGCTCGGGAATGTCCGTTATGGAGATGAGCCATCGCTCCCCCGAATTCGAAAGCATCAACGCTGAAGCCGAAGCAGGTCTGCGAAAACACCTCGCGATTCCAGACGACTATGCCGTGATTTTCGTGCAAGGCGGCGGAAGCATGCAATTCTCCATGGTGCCCATGAACCTGTGCCTGCCCGGCAAACCAGTGGACGTCCTTCATACAGGCGCTTGGACCGCAAAAGCGCTCGGCGAGCTGAAGAAGAGCATCCCGCACCGTATCGTCGCCTCAACCGAGGCCGTAAAGTTCACGCGCGTCCCTCGAAAGGACGAGATTCCCTTTTCGGGCGACGCTTCTTACGTCTATCTGTGCACCAACAACACCATTGAAGGCACGCAATATCATTCCTTACCGGAAACCGGTGACGTTCCTTTGGTGGCCGACATGTCTTCGGATATCGCTTCGCGCCCTCTGGACGTCAAGAAGTTCGGTCTCGTTTTTGCCGGCGCTCAAAAGAACCTTGGTCCCTCCGGCGTCACCGTGGTCATTGTTCGCAGGGATCTCGCTGAGCGCGCGGACAAGAACCTGCCGACACTCTTGCAGTACCGCACGCACATCAAGGAAAAGTCGCTCTACCACACCCCTCCGACGTTCGCGATTTATGTTGTTGGTTTGATGATGGAGTGGATTGATTCGCTGGGAGGCCTTTCGGCGATTCAGAAGCGAAACGAGGCGAAGGCCAAACAGCTCTATGACGCGATTGATTCCAGCAGCGACTTCTACTCCTGTCCCGTCGAAAAAGAATCGCGTTCGTTGATGAACGTGGTGTTCCGCATCGCAGGCGGGAATGAATCCGTCGAGAAAGATTTCGCGACGGCCGCGGCTGCTGCCGGCCTGGTCGGCACTCCCGGCCATCGTTCCGTCGGCGGAATGCGCATTTCCCTTTACAACGCCGTTGAGCCCGCGGCTGTCGAAGCGCTCACCGCTTTCATGCGCGAATTTCAGCGTACCCGAGGGTAAGGCGCGCACGGGTATCGAGGTCTTTGCTGAAATCCCGGAGCTGTGCGGCGCGTAGTAAGGGATGGCCCCGCCAGGCGTTCTCCGCCCGAGAGGTCCCATGAACCTATATACGATTGTTCTTTTTATCCATCTCGTGAGTGCGCTCGCGCTCTTTATCGGCTTCGGCCTCGAGTGGACTGCCGTGTCGCTCCTGCGCCGCTCGACAAATGCGGAACAGGCGCGCGCGTGGCTTCGTGTCTACCGCGTTTCGCCGCCGGTCTCCGGCCCGGCTCTGCTCGTGCTGCTGCTCTCTGGCGGATACCTCTCTTATCTCTCCGGCTTGATGAAGCAAGGCTGGATTCCCGCGACGTTCGTCGGGATCGCCATTATCGTGTTGCTTGGCGCCGTCCTGAATGTTCCCCGCTTGCGCGCCATTCGCAACGCCCTGCCCGCAGGAAATGAGCCTCTTCCGGCTGCCGCCACCGCCCGACTGAATAATCCCGTTCTTGCGACTTCCGTGCGCGTCCGTTCCATGCTCGCGCTGGGGATCGTCTTCCTGATGGCCACCAAGCAGGGCTTCGGCGTTTCCATGATCGTTTTCGGCTGCGCCGCGGTCCTGGGCCTCCTGCTTGCCATTCCCGTCTGGTTGCCGAGGCCCGCGTCCGCGGCGAATTGACCAAGTTCCCAGGTTCAGAAGAGTTCGTCTGAAAACAAAAAGGCAGAGGTTTTTTCACCCCTGCCTTTGTCTTGTACGTTGACGCCTGGATTTCGATTCAGGCCTACGCCAGATCGAACAACAGCACTTCGGCCTCGTCCACTCCCGTCAATTCAACTTTCTTCTCCTCGGAAATTGCCGCCCCGTCGCCGGTCTCCAGTCTATCCCCGTTCAGCGTGACGCTGCCATGCGCCACTTGGACGTAAGCGAACCGTTCGGGCTTCAATTCATGGTTCACTCTTTCTCCAGCGCCCAGGATCGAAGCGTAAAGTTCGTTGTTCTGCCGGATTTTCACCGAGCCGTCCCGCCCGTCCGCCGAAGCAACCAATCGTAGCTTCCCGCGCTTCTCCTGCGCAGTGAAGTTCTTCTGGTCATACGCAGGCTTATAGCCGTTCTTGTCGGGAAACATCCAGATTTGATACAGGTGCACCCCTTCCGTCTCGGACGCATTGAACTCGCTGTGCGCCACTCCGGTTCCCGCGCTCATGTATTGCAGGTCTCCCGGCCGGATCACGGAGCCATTGCCCATGCTGTCCTTATGCGCCAGCGCGCCTTCCAGCACGTAGGTCACGATCTCCATGTCCTTGTGGGGATGCGTTCCGAAGCCGCCCCCGCCGGCGATGCGGTCGTCGTTCATCACCCGCAGCGTGCGGAATTGCACGTGTTTCGGGTCAAAGTAGTCAGCAAACGAAAATGTGAAATGCGTGTCCAGCCAGCCGTGATTGGCGTGGCCGCGGTCTTCGCTCTTGCGAATCGTAATCATAATTCCTCCCCCCACTCAGCAACCGCATTATACTCGTTATAACGACTATTGTCAAGAGGTATATTATCGCCCTTCTCCCGCCTTCCTCCGGCCGCTCTCCCCGCTTCCGCACTCCGGACCCTCACGGCTCCTCCGTACAACCCCCGTTTCCGCTCCTCTTCTCTTTGGTGTAAAGTGAGGTGTTGGCCGGGCATGGTCCGCAACCTGCCTGCCAGCCCTAAAGGCCGCCTGATGAATCCGTTGACCTCCACCACCGACGCCAAGAAGTCCGAGGCCGCTCCCACCTCCCGAGAGACTCTCACCATCACCGACAACCGCACGGGCAAATCTTACGATGTGCCGGTCACCAACGGCGCCATCCGGGCCATGGATCTTCGCCAGATCAAGGTGGACCCCGCCGAATTCGGCATGATGAGTTACGACCCCGCCTACGGCAATACCGCTTCCTGCATCAGCCGCATCACTTTCATTGACGGCGACCAGGGCATCCTCCGCTATCGCGGCTATCCCATCGAGGACCTCGCGGAAAAAAGCACGTATCTCGAAACCGCTTACCTTCTGCTGCACGGCGAACTTCCCACCGCCGCTCAGCTCAAGGATTGGACCTATCACATCACCCACCACACTTTCATCCACGAAAGCATCAAGAAATTCCTCGATGGCTTCCACTATGACGCACATCCCATGGGCATGATGATTTCGACGATCGCCGCGCTTTCCACTTTCTATCACGATGCCAAGGACATCTTTAACGAGGAGTCCCGCCTTAAGCAGACTTACCGCCTCATCGGGAAAATGCCCACCATCGCCGCTTTCGCCTATCGCCACACGCTGGGCATGCCCTTCGTCTATCCGGATAATGAGCTCAGCTATCCCGGAAATTTTCTCAACATGCTTTTCCGCACCACGGAGGCGCGCTATCGTCCGAATCCGACGCTCGAACACGCGCTGGACATTCTCTTTATCCTGCATGCCGACCACGAGCAGAATTGTTCCGCCAACGTCATCCGCGGCGTCGGCAGTTCGCATGTGGATCCCTACTCCGCCACCGCCGCCGCGATTGCCGCTCTCTACGGACCGCTCCATGGCGGCGCCAACGAAGAAGTCTTGCACATGCTGCTGGAAATCGGCTCGGTCCAGAAAGTTCCGGAGTTCATCAAGCGCGTCAAGGCCGGCGAAACCAAGCTGATGGGCTTTGGCCACCGCGTTTACAAGCATTACGATCCCCGCGCCCGCATCATCAAGCGCGTGGCCTATGAAGTTTTCGAACTGATGGGCAAGAATCCGCTCCTCGAAATCGCCCTCGAATGCGAGCGCATCGCTCTCGAGGACGAGTACTTCGTCAAACGTAAGCTCTACCCCAACGTGGACTTCTACACCGGCCTCATCTATCAATCCATGGGCTTCCCCATCGCCATGTTCCCGGTTTTATTCGCGATTCCGCGCACTTCCGGCTGGATCGCGCAATGGCAGGAAATGCTTCTCGATCCGGAGCAGAAAATCGCGCGCCCGCGGCAGATCTATCTCGGCCACGACACGCGTTCGTACGTTCCTATCGAGCAGCGTGGCTGAGTCCGCAGGTCCAGTACTTTTGTAACGCTGCGTCCACTCCCTTCCGTGTTGTATGTTTAGGTTTTCGCGGGGGAAGCGTCTCACCACTTCTCTTCAAAGCATCTGTGTGATTTCTTGCGAGGCAGCATGTCCCAGAGTCCCAACACCACGATTCACGGCACTCCAAAGCGCCGCAGCCAGCGCGTGCTCATGCACGTCGCCATCAAGGTTCGCGGCACGGATGCCCAGCGCCAGCCCTTCGAAGAGGATACGGAGACCCTGGCCATCAACGCCCACGGCGCTCTGATTCTGCTGCAGGCCCGCATCACCAGCGGCAGCATGGTTACCATGAAGAACAACCGCACCGGCGAGGAACAGGAATGCCAGGTGGCGTTCCTCGGACCCGTTCGCAGCGGCAAAGCCGAGATTGGTCTTGAATTCTCCGCCCCGCGTCCGGGCTTCTGGCGCATTGCCTTTCCGCCCGAAGACTGGAATCCGCGCAACCCTGAAGCCCGCACCTTTTCCGGAACGCGTCCCAAAGACAAATAGCCGAATCCTCCCTGCGGCTGCAGCAGAAGAGGAGAATTTCACTTTCATTGCTGCTTCCCCCTGTTCCGGTCTCCCCGCTGCAAGGGATTCGGCGGAATTGACGGGCTTTCTCACCACGCTTGGTACCATCCGTCGCTCTTCGAGAGCCGAACGGTTACCCCAAATAGGCACGTGAGGTTCCCGGCCGTCAACACCTCGTGTTTTGCTCCGTCGGCCAGAATTTTTCCAGCGCGCAGCAGCACAACGCGCTCCATCTCCGGCAGAATTTCGGCCACGTGATGCGTCACGAGCAGAATTGCCAGCCCGGAACGCGCGAGCTCGCGCATCGTGTCGCGCAGTTGAAATTGCGCCGCGATGTCCAGCGCGTTGCTCGGCTCGTCGAACAGCAGCGCCCGCGGCTCATGCACCAGCGCTCGCGCGATCAATGTGCGCTTCGCTTCTCCGCTGGACATCTCCGCGACTGCTCTGCCCGCCAAATGCGCGATCCCAAGTTGTTCCATCACTGTTTCAGCTCGCCGCGTCCATTCGAGTTCCGCATGCTGGTGCGGAAAAATCCGGGTGCTCGAAAAGAATCCGGAAAGCACCACGTCTCGTCCCGTTGCGTCCGTGGAACACTGCGCCAGCAAATCGGGCGTGACGATCCCCAGCAGATTCCTGAGGTCAAAAACGTTCCATCGCTCGCGACCCAGGATCGCCATGGAAGATCCCGCGTGCGCCAGTGGATAGCACTCTCTTGTGATTGTTTTGATGAGCGTGGATTTCCCGCATCCGTTCGGGCCCAGGATGGCCACGTGCTCCCCTGCACGAATTTTCAAGCTGACGTCATCGAGTGCCGGGTGGTCGCCCCTGACGACCGTCACGTGATTCAGCTCCAGCAGCGGCGGATTCCTGGCGCCCGTCGTTTCTTCACGCATAAGCGGTTCATTGTACAGGAGTTGCTCGCCAGGTACGGCACATGGTCTGAAAACAAAAAGGAGGCGAAAACCGTTGGATTCTCGCCTCCCGGGGTGGGGTGGGGTGTTACGTGACGTCACCCTCAAGGGCCCAGCATCCCTGCCCTGCCAGGCAGGGCTGCTGCTCCACTCGCGTGTAGTTGGCCACTGTGCAGTAAGAGACTTACCACCAGAGGGCACGCCTTGGGCGTTTTGTAGCACTGGGGCTTGTTGATGTCAACGCCATTCTGCCTTTTAGCGATCCCTCGCCCAAAATCGTCGCCGTTGACGATTCGAAGCGGCCGGCTCCAGTGCCCGGCTACTTCCGGCAATCGAGAATCTCGCGGACGAGGCGTCCCAGAGTGGTCGGACTATACGGTTTTTGCAGAAATCGCTGGTTCTCGGCCAAACCTCCGTCACTAATAGGATTCTGCGAATACCCGCTCGTGAAAAGAATGCGCAAGCCCGGGAACTGCTGTTCCAGCCTCATGGAGGCGGCTACTCCTCCCAAGCGAGGCATAATGACGTCAAGCACAGCAAGGGCCGGTGATTCATTTTGGCACAGAGTAAGCGCCGCTTCTCCGTCCTCTGCGCACAGCACTCGGTATCCAAGTCCGACAAGCGTTTGCCGCGCCATTTCGCGAATAGATTCATGATCCTCGGCAATCAGAATTGTCTCCGTGCCTCGCAAGTCCAAAAGCGATGGCACCGGCTTTGCTGAGCCGCTCTTCTCCTGCATGGACTCCGCCATCGCCGGCAGAAAAGTGCGGAACAGTGTCCCTTGTCCAGGTTCGCTGTACACATGGATAAACCCTCCATGCTGCTTGATGATCCCGTAAACCGTCGCGAGGCCCATTCCGGTTCCTTTGCCAACTTCCTTGGTCGTAAAAAAGGGCTCGAAGATTCGCTCTCGCGTTTCCGAATCCATTCCGATTCCGGTGTCGGAGACGGATAGCACGGCATAGCCCCCCGGCGCAATTCCCGGATAGAAGCGGCAGTAAGACTCGTCGAGGTCCACCATCTCCGTTTCAATCAGCAGCCGCCCGCCCTCTGGCATGGCGTCCCGTGCGTTGATGCACAGGTTCATCAGCACCTGCTCGATCTGCGTAGGGTCTGCTTTCACCGGCTCCAGCGGATGGGTCACCACCTTCAGCTCGATGTCCTTGCCGATAACCTTGTCCAGAAACGTCATCAGGCCGCTGGTCACGTTATTTAGATCTACGGGACGCGGCTGCAGCACCTGGCGCCGCGCGAAGGCCAACAGCTCTCGGGTCAGCGCCGCCGCGCGCTCGGCTTGCTCACGGATTCGCGTGAAGCGCTCGGCCGTCTGAAGATTTGTCTTGTTTTGCTCGTAGCCCAATTCGGCCCACCCGAGGATTGCCCCCACCACGTTGTTGAAATCGTGTGCGATGCCGCCGGCCAGTTGCCCAATGGCTTCGAATTTCTGCGCTTGCCGCAGTTGCCGCTCCATCGCCCGCAATTGCGTCACGTCCTCGGCGATCACTTCGATTTCGCTGGCACCCACCGAGAGCTTCAGCAGCCGCAGATTCAGGCGCACCGCTATGATTCCGCCATCCAGCCGTTTCCATTCCGTTTCGGCTCCGTGTACTCTCCCTTCTTCCTGGCATGCTGCGAACAACTGTGCATGTTGCTCCGGAAAGCGAAACACATCCCGAATTTTTTCGAACGCCTTTAAATCCTTTGCGGATCCGCACCCCAGGATGCGCAGAAATGCCGGGTTCGCATCCAAAATATGCCCGTGCGTCCCCGCGCGGCAGATGCCATAAAATGCGTTTTCCACCAGGTCCCGGTTGCGAAGCTCAGTCAGCCGCAGCGCCTCTTCGGCTTTCTTTCTTTCCGTAATGTCCACCATCACCCCGCAGACTGACGTGATCTCCCCATCCGGAGCAAAAAGGGGATAAAAACTAGAGAGATAATCGCGCGCTTCGTAAGGGGGGATCGTGCGCTTCACACGCAGCTCAAGGTTTAGGTTTGGCTTCCCGGTCGCAAACACTTGCCGGAAAAGCGCCCCGGCCTCCTCCGACGATTCCGGAATGATTTCTTCGATTGTCCGGCCAGCGATCTCTGAAGCGGGAACTCCGTGATTCCGAGCGATCGCGTCGTTGACGCGGATGTAACGCAGGCTGCGATCCAGAATCGCGAGGCACACCGGCGCGCTCCGGTACACCATGTCCAGTTCCGCTAGCTGCTGGCGCGCCCGCGCTTCGCTCAGTTCGAGCGCCTTCGCAGCCCGCATTGCTTCCAGGCGCATCTCTTTTTCACGCAAGGCCCGTTTGAGCGCCGCCGGCAGGCGAGCGATACGATCCTTCAGGATGTAGTCGCTGACGCCGTTCTTGATGCATTCGACTGCGGCTTCCTCGCCGAGTGTGCCGGTAACCAGGAGAAACGGAATATCCTTCCCCATTTTCTGGACTTCTTTCAACGCGTCGAGTCCTGTCCATTCCGGAAGACGGAAGTCGGCGAGAATGGCATCGAACTTTTCCGCTCGAATGGCCCTGAGGAATTGATCCCGATCGCACGCCAGCGTGTGCTCAAATTCAAGCCCCGCGTCGCGAAGCTCAAACAGAACAAGCTCCATGTCCGAAGTCTGATCTTCCAGCATTAGGATGCGAATGGGTGTGTTCGTCTCGTGCGGCACCAGCTCGGTGACGGTTTGCGTGTTCATGGGTTCTCTCCGGAGGCAGCGCGCGGAAAAATCGAGTCGGGAGGCTTCTGATTCACAACGAGCCAATACAGCCCGAGCGCGCCCAGGGTCTCCTGGAATTTCTTCAAGTCCACGGGTTTTTGAACGTAGCTGTTCACGCCCAGGCGGTAGCACTGGAGCAGATCCTTCTCGTGGTTTGAAGAAGTGAGCACGACCACGGGAATCGCACTGGTTCTCCAATCCGACTTGATTACGCGCAGGACCTCGTGCCCGCTTAATCGAGGAAGCTTCAGGTCCAGAAGGATCATGCAAGGCGGACGGTCCAGGCCTTTCCCCCGAAACGCTCCGCGGCAAAAGATGTAGTCAAGGGCCTCTGCACCGTCGCGCATGTGCGTGATTCTTCCGCCCAGGCCTTCTTCCAGCAGTGAGCGTTTTGTGAGCTCTGCGTCCGCCGGGTCATCCTCAACCAGCAGAATTTCATATTCATCCGCATTCATGCCGACGCTCCAATGGTTTCCGGCAGAGCCGCCGCATCCTGTCCGGCCGCCGGGATTGTAAAATGAAAGGTCGCACCCTCGCCTACCTGTGACTCTGCCCAGACCCGTCCCCCGTGCTTGTGGATAATCCGCTGCGTCGTGGCCAGCCCGATTCCGGTACCTTCGTATTCATCCTGCCGGTGCAGCCGCTGGAACACTCCGAAGAGCTTGTCGGCATAGCGCGGATCAAATCCCGCGCCATTGTCCCGCACGGATACGTGCACCCTCCCATTTTCCTGGCGGGCTCTTATTTCGATGGCCGGAGCGGAACTCCTTCTGGTGAACTTCACCGCGTTCGAAAATAGATTGACGAACACCTGCCGAAGCAGCCCGGGGTCGGCTTCCACCTCGGGCAACGCCCCGAAATTCCATGCGATCTCGCGCCCCTGCGCTTCCTCGAGAATCTCCTGCCGCGCTTCATCCGCCAGCGCGCGCAAGGAGGTCCGTTGCCGGCGCGGAGCCTGCCGTCCAACCCGCGAGAGGTTTAGCAAATCTTCCACCAGCGCGCTCATATGCGTGGCGGCGGAGCGCACCCGGTCCAGGTAATGCCGAGCCTCATCCGGCAATTGCGGCCCAAACTCCTGCTGCAGAATCCTCGAAAATCCATCCATGTGCCTCAGGGGAGCTCTCAAGTCATGCGACACGGAATAAGTAAAAGCCTCTAATTCCTTGTTCAATTCCTGCAATTCAGCGGTGCGCGATTCCACCCGCTCTTCCAGTTCGGCGTTCAGCCGGTGCAGTTCCTGCTCCGCGGACTTTCGGGCGTGGATTTGCGCGTGGAGATCCTCGACGACGTGATCCAGCTCCGTGCGCTGTTCGTCATAGCGTACCCCCAGAAATTCCTGCGCACGCCGCAGGCCCACTTCCACTTTTGCCCGCTTCATCATTTCCCGCTGGATCAGGTGGCCTGCTGCCACCAGAATCAGACAGGTGAGCAGTCCTGTCAGAAGCAACGATTTCAGCGCTAGATGCGCGTTTTGCTGGACTGCCTCGGACCGGGTGCGAAACAGTTGAACCTCTGTCTTCTCGAATTCGTCGATCATCTCGCGCGCGCGGTCCTCCGCCGGGGTGACCGGCGGCGGGCCCTCCGCAAAAATAGGCCCCTTCCCTGCCAACTGGGAACGAGCCCGGAACGCTCTCTCGGAACGTTCCGCTTCTTTCATAAGTGCGGGGACCAGCTCATCCAGAAGCCGCTGCTGCTCGTCGTTGTCCATGGTCAGAGAGCGCAATCGGCGCAGTGTGTCTCCAATCTTCTGCCGTTTGGCCTCGAATTCTTGAATGATTTGGGGATCGCCGGTCTCCCGGTAGGCGAAGAAATCGTTGCGCAGCGAGGAGCGCGCCAATCGCAAGGTCTCCGTCTCTCGGATGACGTCCTGCGTGTGGGCTACCCAGGCATTCATGTCATCCACATGTCGTACGCTCTGGTATGCCAGCGCGAAGGCCCCGAGCAAGAGCGCCAGGAGCATTGCCCCGGTGATCGTCAACCGTCGCCGGAATTTTTTTGCCCGCTGCATCTTCCCTACCTCGTGGCCTCTTCGCGGAGCGTGAATTCCTTCCCGGTGGATTGCCGCAATGGGCCGGGATCCACGAGAGAGAAAAGCTCAGCCGCGTCTGCGCCTTCTCGCGCGCGCCAGAATTTCGCGTTAAGCCGCAAGATCAGGCTCCCCCACGGCGCCCGCGCCTGATTCATCGCCGCAAGATGCTTTTCCACGCGTTGCACCATCACCGCTGCACTCGGCTCCGCCGCATCCATGGCCAGAACTGCGAACTCCGATTCTCCAAGCCGGGCCACTACGTCAGTCCGTCGGAATGCCCCGCGCAACAATTCGGCCACATCCTTAACTGACTGGTCCGCGGCGGAAGGCCCAAACTCCTCCCGCAGAGCGGAGAGGTTCTCGAGTTGCGCGTTGAGAAGCACCAGTTGTCCGCGGCTTTTCTGCGCGGCGTGCACTGCCCGCTGTGCCAGGGCGAGGAAACCCTCCCGGTTGTACACGTCCGTTTGTGGATCGCGCAGCAGTTCCGTCAGGCCCGCCACAGTGTTTCGTTCCAGTGCTCCCCGTACTACGCGTTTCAAAGTGTTTTCATCGGCGTGCTCTTTCAGCACGTAGTTCATCGCCCCTTCCTTCAAACTTTGTTCCGCAATCTCTTTATCGGCTGCGTGTGCCACCAGGATGAGCGGAATGTTTACGGTCAGCCGCAGCAGATCCCTAAGCGCAACGAGTGGTTCCGCCGCGAACAGTGCCAGGTCCAGGAAGATCACCTCTGGTGCCACTAGGCGAAGCGTCGGCACCAGTACCACCTCGCTCGAAACGCACGTTAGTTCGAGAGCGTCCGTGCCCGTCGAATACAGCGACTCAAGCAGGCGAGCGATTATCCCGCTCCCGCTCTCAGCTACGAGCACGCGCAGTTTCTTGGCGCGCGCGGAGCCAAAGATCCGCCATGAACTCTCGCTGCTCATTCCGGCCACCCTTGAGATTCCATCCTCTTTTCGCGGGCAAACGACCCCCGAGGCCATACGGCCCACCTCTGCGCGCAGGAACGCAAAGGCTTCTCGCCGGCGGTCGGCTTCGGACGCATTTTGAGTTCAGCCTGTTATCCGAGACTGGAGAGGGCAGTCCTCTGGAGCACACACGTTCTGGAAGGGTTTAGCTATTCTCTCTCACTGCTGCGGAGAGTCAAGCCTTCGGTGCCCCATTGAGCACTCGGAGGCTAGGAGCCTGTGCGAACAGGCGCGGGTTTCTTCAGTACAAACGCCACGCCGCCGGCAAACAGCCCCCCGGCGATAATAATTCCTTCCCAAATGAGTCCCGCCGCGAGGGTCAAAGCTGCGGGGGCCCCGAAAGGCGCGAGCAGCGCAACCAATGCCACCTCCCGCACACCCATTCCTCCCTGCGTCAATGGCAGCAGCGCCGCAATTTTCGCCAGTGGCCACCCAAACAGCCACACGCGCAGCGGCAGCACCAATCCGCAGGACATCGCCATCAGGGCCATCAACATCACAAAAGACCCTTGAATGAAAATTCCCATCAGCCACCCGAGAACCAGCACATGAGGCTTGCCGCGCACCGACCGCAACGCGTGCCGCAGCCTCGCCAGCCTCCTCCGGAAACGCACCGATCGCCCGGACAGTAGCGGTTTGTGCAGGATCACCACGAGCACCGCGGCAACTCCAACTATGATCGCCAGCGTCGCCAGCGTGTCGCGCACTGCGGGCTGAAAATTGTGTGAGACCGAGCCCGGCAGCAGCGCCAATCCCAGCAGCACTAATGCTCCTTGCGCTGTCACGTCCAGAAACCGGTCCGCAACGTTTCCCGCCAGCACTGCCGCCGGTCGCGGACTGTTCCGCAACCCCACCGCTAGCCGCACTACGTCTCCGCCGATAATCGAAGGAAGGAACAGGGTTCCGAACAATCCGCCCAGATAGCATTGCGCGCTGGATGCAAAATCCAGTTCCGCTCCCGCCGCGTTCACCACCATGCGCCACTTCGCGATCCCCACCGTGTGCGCGCCCATGTACAGCACCAGAATAATCACGAACCGCGTGACCGGGACTTTTGCGAACGCCGCGCGCAGCGGTGCAAACGGGAGAAAATGCAGCATCAGCCCCAGCACTGCAATCGCCGCTGCCCACCTCAGCGCCGCGGCGATCCAAGCGCGCCATTTCGCGGCCGGCTGGTGCGCGCCTTTCATGCGCCGGTTTTATGCGGTCGCGCCGCTGCTCCCTGAAAAATCTCCACGATCTTTTCTGCGAGCACAAAGTCCAAATCGCTGATCCCCTTCACGCTGTGCGTCGTCAAATCGAACACCACCTTGTTCCACACGTTCGACCACTCCGGGTGATGGTTCATCGCTTCCGCCACCAGCGCCACGCGCGTCATGTTTCCAAAGGCCGTCACGAAATCCTTGCATTCGTACTCCGTGTGTAGCTTGTCGTTCACCACGCTCCAGCCCCTCAGCTGCCGCAGCAGCTTGTTGATCTCTTCGTCGCTCAGTTTCCGCGCATGCATAGACACCTCCCGTAGGACTCCCCCTTCGCAGGGCGGCTTCATTATGTCTTGCGCGATTTCATTCCGCCAGCGCCAAGCCCCGCTTCACCGTTGCCTGTCCCGCTTGAATGCCGTATCGTAGAAAGTTCGCTGCGCATGAAAATCCGGCGTGTGCTCCCGCTCTGCGGGAAAATAACTCGGAGACTCTCGTGAAAAAGAAAATTCGCGCCATCCAGTACGGTGTCGGCCCGATCGGCGCCTCCATCGCCAAACTGCTCCGGGAAAAACAAGCCGTCGAAATCGTCGGCGCTATTGACAGTGATCCCGCCAAGGCCGGCCGCGATCTCGGGGAAGTTGCTGGCGCGTCCGACGCACCGTGGGGCGTCGCCGTTTCCGCCGATGCGGCCGAGGTCCTCGCCCAAGCCGCCGATGTGGTCATTCATTCCACCTCTTCCGCACTGCCGAAAGTGATGGATCAGCTCCTCGCCTGCCTCGAAGCCGAATCCTGCGTTGTTTCCACCTGTGAAGAGCTCTCCTATCCGTACCGCACTTATCCTGAGCTTTCCGCGAAGCTCGATTCCGCCGCGAAAGATTGGGGTGTCGCTTTGGTCGGCACTGGCGTGAATCCTGGCTTTGTCATGGACAAGCTCCTCATCACCCTCGCCGCCGTTTCGCAGCGCATCAATCACGCCAAAGCAGTGCGCGTGGTGGACGCTTCCAAGCGCCGCCTTCCGCTCCAGAAGAAAATCGGCGCCGGGATGTCTGTCGAGGAATTCCGCGCGAAAGTGATGGAAGGGGTCATCAAGCACGTCGGTTTGCCCGAATCCGTCGCCATGGTCGCGGATAGTCTCGGCCTCTCGGTCGACCAGATCACCGAAACGATCGAACCTAAAATCGCCGAAGGCCGTGTTCAGACTGAATTCCTAACGGTTGAGCCCGGCCAGGCCGCCGGCGTTCATCAGATCGCGCGCGGCCTTTCCGGCGGCAACGAACTCGTCTATCTGGAATTGCAGATGTACGTCGGCGCCAAAGATCCCGCCGATACGCTCACGCTCTCCGGCCATCCCAACATCAGCCTGGTCATTCCTGGTGGCTCCCACGGCGATATCGCCACGGCTTCCGTGGTCGTCAACACGATTCCCGTCATTCTCGATGCGCCCGCGGGCCTTCGCACCGCCCGCGATCTCCCCATCGGCTTCTTTTCGCCGTTGGCCAAACCCTAAGCGCTCAACAGAGTTCTGCAGCCAACCTTTAGGAAAAGCTGAGATCCATTTTGGATGTCACGTTCGAAGCTTTTTTCGTCTCTAATCTCTCCATGGAGGCGAAACCATGCTGGATGTAGTTCTCAAGCGCTTCGAACATCCCGACGAGCTGCGCAGCTTTGAAAAAGGAAAATTTGAAATCATCCACGTCGGTGGCCTGACCATCGGTCGCGCCACTTACCAGCCCGGTTGGAAATGGTCGCTGCACGTAGGCGCCGCGACCGGCGCAAAAAGCTGCAAGGTCGAGCATGTCGGCATGGTCGTCTCCGGCCGCGCCACGGCCGCCATGGACGATGGCCGCGTCATCGAAATGAAAGCCGGCGACATCTTCTATATTGCTCCCGGCCACGATAGCTGGGTTGTTGGCGACGAACCTTACGTCTCCTTGCATTTTCTCGGCGCGGAAATGTACGCAGCCCACGACTAAGCGCGGCTAACCCTTCCAGAAGCGCATCACCGCCGCGTAATCCAGATCCTCTTTATGAGCGCCTTTTACGTAGCTGTAGGTTTCCCGTGAAGCCGCCGTCGCGGGCAGTGCCACTCCCAGCTGGTTCGCCAACTCCAGTGCCAGGCTCAGATCCTTGTGCATCAGCCGCAGAGGAAAGCTCGGCGTATAATCTCCTTTCAGCAGCATCGGCGCCTTCACATCCAGCACTCCTGCCCGCGCCATGCTCGCCTGCATCACTTCCACGAGTTTCTCTCCCGGCAATCCCGCGCCTGTCACCAGCGCCAGCGCTTCGGCAAAGGCCTGCACCTCGACCGCCAGCAGCGAATTCATCGCCAGCTTGATCGTTTGCCCTGCTCCGTTCGGTCCCAGAAGAAACCACTTCTTCCCCATCACGGAGAGAACCGGCTCCGCGTCCTTTAGCGTCTCCGCGTCTCCCCCCACCATGAAAACCAGTTCGCCTTTTTCCGCTCCCCACGTTCCTCCGGTCACCGGCGCATCCAGAAAGCGCACCCCCGCCGTTGCACATTCCCCGGCAATCCTGCGCGCCAGAACCGGAGAGACCGTGCTCGAATCAATGTACAGGCTCCCGCGCCTCAGTCCCCCAAATGCGCCGCCGCTTTTTTCGTTTCCTCCCCAAAGCACTTCTTCAAGCGCAGGAGGATCGCTGACGATGGTGATGAGAACGTCGGCGCTCGCCGCCGCTTCTCGCGGAGTCGCCGCCAGTATTGCCCCGGCGGCCACGAGAGAATCCGCCCGCGACGCCGTGCGGTTCCACACCGTCAGCGGATATCCGGCTTTGAGCAGATTGTGGCCCATCGGCCGTCCCATCAGCCCAAGTCCAATCAGGCTTACCTTCGTTCGAACGGCAGTTTGCGGCACGAGCGCCTCCAGAAATGCAGGGTTCTTCCATGTAATTCGTCTCTCGAGAGAGTCCTATTGTAGCGAATTCAATCGGAGAAAGATTCGTGCGGCTCTTGAACTAATTCTACGGTCTTAGTTAGGCGGTTTTAGGGCGATTTCTGAACGGAAGCAGCGCACCGCCTCCGCCGCCGGCATGCGCGGCGCTCGATTGCGGCGTTTCTGGCTTGCTGTCAGGCTCCGCTTCGGCCGCCGATCCTTCGGTGCCCGATTCAACGGCCTGCGAAGCTGCCGCCGCAACCGGTTGAACGGGTGGCCGCTCTTCGATGCGCACGATATATTGGTAAGGCACTTCCCAGCGGAAGTTCTTCTGCTGCCCGCGCTGTTCGTAATGTTGTTCCAGAAAGATCGAACGCCCGGAATCGGCAACCAGTGTTCCCACCGCGGGCAGGCATATATCACCAGCGCGATAGTGCACTTCGACACTACGCCCAAGGAGGAGTGAGTACCGGGCCATGCTCATGCTAGTGTTGGCGACCGTTAGTTCTATGGTCAATAGTACGGAAGTCCCCGGAACCCAAACTCTGTGGAAAAGCGCGCTGGAAACGATAAAACCGCTGGCACCGGAATGATGTGGTTATCGAGACAAATCGGTGAGCACAGCCTCCGCGGCGCGCCGGCCGCTTGCCATCGCTCCGTTGATTGAGGCGTTCTCGCGATGATCCCCGCAGAGATAGACTCCGGGCCGTATCCGCTCCGGCCGTTGCGGCGGCTCGAGCGCTCCGGGAAACTGCTGCGGCTGGGCATGCGGAATGCGGTAGCAGCGCAGGAATTGCCACGATCGCACGGCATTTCCAAACCAGTTTTTCATCTGCGCCACGATGAACCCGCCGAGCTGTGCATCGGTGAGCTGCTGCGTCCCCAGCACCGTGGCCGAAATCAGCGATTTTCCCTGCGGCGCGTACGATGGAGCGATTTGGCTCATCACTGCAAAATTATTCACCGGGCCCGCTCCGTCACCGTTCAATAGCAATATAGGTTGAGGCACAGGCGATTCGTCGGCGGCGTAATAAAAACACGTCACGCTGCGCGAGGCAGGCTCCGCTTCTCCGACGAGGTGCGCCGCGGAGGGCCCGTCCGCCGCTACCACAATGGCTCGGGCCTTCAGTGTATCTCCGCCCGTAAGTGTGATTTCGTTCTCATGCAGGGATTCGGCCCGCGCGTTCAGCCGGATGGAATCCTCTGGAAGTTTCCCGGCAAGCTGCGCCGGAATCGCACCCATGCCGCGCGCCGGAACCGTCGTATCCCCCTCCGCCAGCATCTTGAAGACAAATTCGAACATGCGGCTCGAGGATTTCAATTCTCCGTCCAGCAGAATCCCGCCGAAAAATGGGCGAAAAAAGCGGTGGATGAATTCCGGAGAGAATCTCAACGCTGAAAGAGCTTCCTTCGTCGAGCGTTCCGAACGCTTGAAAATTTCCTCGATCGAACTTCTCCGCAACCGCGACCGTAACCGCGCGATTCGCAGCTTGTCGTTGAACGTGCCGAAATCGCTTCGCAGCGCTTCTGCCCACGCGCCGGGCGACCTCCACGGATCCACCAGCTTGTTCATGCGGCCCGCAAACCAGGAAAAAACGCCGGGCGAAAAACTCTTCAGTTCCAGTGCCGGGTAGTCCAGCGCGCGCTGCGCTTCCGGGTACGCCGTCAGCAATACTTGAAAGCCTCGGTCCAGCAGGAAACCTTCCACTTCGTCCGTGCGCACCCGGCCACCGATCGCATCGCTGGCCTCGAGGATCTGGAATTTGACTCCGCCTTCCGCCAGCCTCCGCGCGCAGCACAACCCCGCGATTCCCGCTCCGATGATCAGTACATCCGCGCCTGTGGACATTCCCCGGGGTTCCTCCGCGTTCAAAACCGCCCGATTTGGCTGTGGACGAGGAACCTATCCTGCGGCAAGTCGAGGATGCTGCGCAAGTGCTCAGCGTGCGCGTGCAAGCGTGGCGTCGAGTGTGGTTTTGCTGCCTTTCAAAATTTCCAGCGTGCGCTGCCACGCCGCACGCCCCGGAAACTTCAGCGTGACTTCGTGTGAACCGGAGGGCAATTTCAGCGTTGCCGGAGCGTTCCCGAAAAACTTTCCGTCCACATAAATTTCCGCGCCATCCGGATCGGAAGAAATGTTCACCGTTCCGACCCCTGCGGCAACTTCTGCGAACGGCCCGCGCACTGCGCTCCCTGCGGAAGTCTGCTGCGAAGGTGCGTCCGTGGTGGGGGCCGTCGAATCGGTGGGAACCGGCGCCGTAACCGCGGCCGAGTCGGAAAGTTCGCCCGCTGGTTTTGCCTCCGGGCTCGCCGCGCTGGCGCTCGGATAGAAACGCCGAAGTACGGCGAGGAGATCTCCCGCGCTCAGCGCAAATCCGATGCCGCTCACGTTTTTTTTCACCAGCTTCATCGTGCTGATGCCGATCACTTCTCCGCTCGCATTCAGCAGCGGCCCGCCGCTGTTTCCCGGATTGATGGGAGCATCCGTCTGGATCCAGGTTCCCGGCCCGGCGCTCGGAAAGGGCCCCACTGCGCTCACCACGCCCTTTGTCACGCTGAAGAGCATGGCATCTCCCGGATTTCCCACGGCGATCACGCTCTCGCCTTGGCGCACGAGGGATGGTTCCGCAAGCGTAAGGTGTGGATATCCTTCGCCAGGGATTTTCAGCAGCGCGATATCGAATTCGGAATCTATGTACATGACTTTCGCAGGCAGCTGCTTCCCTCCGGCAAGCACGGTTTGGAACGATTCCTCGCCGCGCGCCAGGTGTGCGTTGGTCGCGATCACTCCCGTAGCGGTCACCAGAAAACCGGTCCCTGCTTTCGCCCTTCCGCGCAAGTAAACCACCGCGGGCTTCGTCTGCGAAACGATCTGTTCCAAGGAAAGCTTCGGCCGCAGGCTCACGGTTCTCCCGTTCGAAAGCACCGCGGAAATGTCGCCTGTAAACGTTTGGCCGAGAGCCTCGAGCTTCACGTCGAAGGATTTTGCTTTGAACAGCCAATATTCGCCTTGCTTGCGTCCGTTGAGCGAAATCCATTCCATGGGGCCGTCGGTCAGCTGAATTTCCTTCGTACCGTAACCCTCCAGAAAGATCCGCGCCATCATGGCATGTTCCAGCCGGGCCCCCAGCGAAGTGCGCGTCTTATGAAAATAGCCTCCCGGATAATCCTTGGAAAACGGTGTGGTGCCGGCGATCACCCCGTCAATTTCCACCGAAGCTCCGGGAGGCGTGCTGGTGATTCTCAGCGTGTCTGCCCGCGAGGCGGGCAGAAAAAATGCGGCGCAAAATAGCCAAACCAGTATGCGCGAGCGAAGCAGCATGGCTTAGACCGACGGATGGGTTCTCCGAATCGTGATTACTATAGCGCCAGTTCCACTAAATAGAAAGAGGCCAACGGATTCAGGAGTGCCCTCCTGGCGGATTGGCTCCGGGAACGGGAGCGTAACCCGCGCATTGCAGCACGGGAAGGCGCGGATACTTCGCAAAACGCGGATCACTCGCGGCCAATTCGCACAGCAGGAACATGGATCCCTTCGCGGAGCGGATCGGCCGTGCGTTCCGGCAATCCGCGCAGAGTCCTGTTTCTTCTTTGGAAAAGCGGGGAGAAGAATTCGTCATCCGCAAAGCAGGATACCGTATCATGCAGCTTTGCAGGGAAGCCCCTTCCGGAAAGGCACATTCCATTCCGTCCTCACGGGGAGCAAACCCGTTGACTCGCCGGTAGATTAAACGTAGTGTAAAAATGTTATTTACCATGGTTAATACCCACATCGGCGCCGCGCGCCTTCCCCGGATGTTTTTCTGCATCTTCCCTTGCCTTCTCGCCTGCGCTTCTCCCGCATCGGCTCAGGAAAATCCCGCGGCGCCTCCCGCGCAGTCCGCCCCCGCACCGGACCAGAATTCCGCACAGGCAAGCGGCGGAATCACTGCGGTTCCGAATCGCCCCACGTTTTCCACCACCGCCGAGGCCGTGCAGCGCGGCGTTTTCGAAATCGAATACGGATTCGAAGCCGCCGATGGCCACCAGGACATCAATGGATTGCTGAAGTTCGGTTTGTTCAAAAATCTCGAACTCCGTTTTGGAAATAATCCCATCGAACGCGATTCGGGAGTCGCTGGTATGGGCGATTCTTTCGCGGGTTTCAAGTACCGATTTTTTGAAGAGAAAAAGATGCGGCCCACAATTTCGTTTCTCTACGCCGCTCTTTTGCCCACGGCCACGGCCAATCTAGGGATTGGCGCCTTGGGACACGCGGCGACCATTCTGGTGAGCCAGGATTTCGGGAAGCATCATTTTGATTTCAACTGGGGACCCCAATGGCTCGGTCGGCAAAATGCCGCGGGCTTCGATCGCAATTACTTCTCCGCGCTCGCGTACTCCTATCCGGCGAGCGCGAAATGGGGAATCACCGGAGAAATCGCGGGATACAGCCGCGCGAATGCAACGACGCCGACCACCATGACGTTCCTCGGTGCCGCAACATACAACATGAAATCGCGGCTGGTGCTGGATGGAGGGGCGTACGTCGCGGCATACGGGAATCTGCCCCGGATCACTTTTTTCAGCGGCGTAACCTATTCCGTGGGCGACCTCTACCGCGAATTGCGCAACCGCCAAACGCGTCCCGCGCATCATCCCGGACCTTGATCGGCGAAAAATATTTTCTCGACATCTCTTGAGCCCTGGCGGCTCCAAGTGCCTCTGGCAAGCGATCCGTCTCCGCTGATAAGCTGCCCTGCGCGTTCGATGAGGAAAAACAATGGCCAGGATGTTCTTTGTTTTCATGCTGGGAATGCTGTGCATCGTCCCGGCCGGTAAGGCGCAAGCAGGACCGGAAGTTGGCGGCCATGAATTGCAAGTCTGGACAAGCGGGGGCCACGGGCTAAACGGCAGCACCGCGGATACGGGAATCTGGAGTCTCGGAGGACGGTACGGCTGGATCCTGACGAAGCCCGCGGGGCCGGGATTTCTGCGCGGGAGATTTGAGTATGCAGTAGACGTGGTGCCAGTTTTTGTGGTGACGCAAAAGAGCGGCTCGGCGTATGGATTCGGGGTAAATCCCTTTGCCTTGAAATGGGATTTTGTGCCCCGGCATAACATTGTTCCCTATCTAGACCTCGAGGGAGGAACACTCTTCACCAACGAGAAAGTGCCGCCGGGAACTTCGCGGGTGAATTTCACTTCGAGTGGAGGAATCGGCCTGCACTTCCTACGGAGCAAATTCAATTGGAGTGCCGAGCTGCGGTTTGTGCACATCTCCAATGCGGGATTGGCCAGTCCCAATCCCGGCATCAACACGCTGCAGCTGCGCATCGGATTCGGACGGTTCACTCAGCCAAAGTAGTCACGCTCCACCGGAGGGTTTTGCCGCCTCCGCGGGAGCCGCGGGTTTGGTGAATTGCGCATCATCAATTTTGGGATCGAGCGTGATGTTTTTGAGGAGGAGTTTTTGGCTCTGCTCGGTTCCGGGCGTGTCGGAGTCAATCTCGAAGGCGAATTTGAGACCGTCCACGTTGCGGTAGTCGCGGAAGAAAGATTCCACGGGAATGGTTTTGTCGCCATCCTTGCGCGTGCCTTCCCATTTGAGAAGCATGTAGGTGGAAGCGTCGAAGAGATAGTGGCGGACGTCGCCGTCTTTTTTGGTGAGCTTGATATCCAGGACCGGCGTTCCTGCGATGTCGGGCGGGCCTACGAGAGCAACCTTGCCGGCAAACGCGATGGAATTGCCCTTGGCCTGGTAATCCACCAACGGGCCATCGAAGTCCGATTCATCGGAAATGTTTCGCAAGTCTTCCGCGTTCATGGTTTGAACGCCAGTCTCTTTCGCGAAGGGATTGATGATCCAGCCGGAAGATTTTCCGTCATAGACGCGGATGATGGTTTTGCCTTCGATGGTCATTTCCATGTGCATCTTGCCGGGGCGTTTCAGCTCGACGGAGAAAGGGCCTTGATCGTCTTTGCCGAAGGAGATGGTTCCCTCGACGCGCTGGGATTCGACGGCTTTGATCTTTGCGAGGCCGCCGCGCGCCTCAAGAACCTTGGCGACGATCTCCTCGGCGGTCTCAGGGGTCTGGGTCTGCGCGAGAGAGGTTGGCGGGAAGACAAATGCCGCGGCCACGAGGGAAACTGCGACAGGCAACAGGGCCGAGCGATTCATGAAATTCTCCGGGGCACGCGAAGGAGTGGCTGGGCTGCGTGCTGGTCCATGGTAGAGGGGAGCGCGGCGAGGGTCAATCGAAGCGGACTGGGTTGGGGAGAAGTGTTGGCGAAGCGAATCGGGGGGACCCCCTCCCCCTGTTTTTTGTAAGTGTTGATTCCAAAGGGGGTTATTTTTGGCGATTTTGGAAGTGTTCATTCTAAAGGGAGTTACGGGCACGAATTTCATAAGTGTTGAAACTGCAAGACTTGCGAAGAGAGACCCTTCGACTTCGGGCCTGAATTCGGCCCTTCGCTCAGGGTGAGCATTCTTCGAGGAATGCTCAGTGTTCATTCCAAAGGGGGATACGGCGAAAAGCGGCAGGCGAGCCGCCTCCGCCAAGGCTGCGGCGCGGGAACGAGCAATGCGAAGATCAGCCGAAAACAACATACACTATTATAACATGGATGTCAAGTAGCGTCGCGGTACCGTTCGAACGGGAGGGAAGTGGAGATGCACGGTATCAGAAGGGAAGAATCCCCGCCCTCAAAAACCGAGGACGGGGCACCCGCGCCACTGTCCGATCCCTTCATGGCTGGTTGGAAGCTGGGGGACTGTTTTTCTTTGCTCTTTGGTCGTCTTCGAGCTGTGTCCCGGGCTTTCCTATAGCCGGTTTTCAGCTGACCTTACATGGCCGGATTTGGGTGACCATGAGGCTCAATTGTGGGTGCAGCAGAAGGACTATGCGGCCTTGAAACGAAAATCGTGTTCCAGGGAGGCCTTGTCTGTTGATTTTTGAAATATGCGCCGCTGCCCGTTCCTAATGATCGTCTGTCTTGCTTCCACAAGTATGAATTTGCGCCCTGACGTGTTCAGTGAGCGCAGCAATCCAGCGCGCAACTCATCGCCGCCTAATCGGGTTCCGCCAATCCGTATGATGACCTGAGCTGAGTCCTGTAATAAAGGCGCAACACCGCGCGACGCTTCGCATAGGAACTGCCAATATTCTTCGATGCGCCGATGCCGATCATCTCTGCCTTGCCCCGCGATCGGCTTCCTTGCCCCCCCGAGGAACCAGAGGCGGAGCCACTGATCTTCATGGTAGTCCGTGATGTCCAGGTATGGCGGCGACGTAACCACCAGTTTTACCTTCTCCCGATAGGACCTCAGGAGCGTTGATGCGCGTCTCGCGTCACCCTCGACGACTCGCCCCTTGAGGAGAGGCATCGGCGACTGGTACCTAAATTCGGCACACTTCTTGAGAATGGAGAAGACATTTCTTTCTGGAGGTATGCACCCGCGCTGGCGCCACCACCTAACAGAGTAGGCTGGTTTTGTGCTGATCGTCCGCGGCATCCGATTGCTGAAACACAATTCCGTGCGATGGCTTTCGCCATGGAGGCAGCCCAAGGCAAGAGCCGCGATAAAACGATCAACCCGGTCATCGCGCCAATCCAGTTTTTGCTTCAGGAAGAGCAACTGTTGCAGTGTTGTTTCGTGAAAACATAACGTGAAGAACTCATCTCTAATTTCAGGCTGTCTTGACGCGTAACCCTCACATTTTCTTTCGAGCACCGCGACGCGATCACGTACTTCCTCAAAACATGGCGGATCGGCCTTTGCCTTAGAGAGACATACGGCCACGGGATTGGTGTCGCAACCCAACCCCTTGCGTCCGTTTAGCAGGCTTTCAAGAACCGTCGTGCCCCGGCCCGAAAACGGGTCAAGAATCACATCGTTGCGATTCGACCACGCGAGTACATTCCGGCGAACGAATGACTCCGGGAACATCGCGAAGTACGGGCAAATCGAGTGGAATCTATGCTTTTCCATCACGCTGCCTTGAGCCTTTCTGTATATTCCTCAACCCATTCCACCACTTCTGCGAGGTCGGCGTGGCGTTCGATGCCTTGCTCCCCGTCCGCAATCAACTGCAACCCATGAGCTAAATGCCTGGCGATGCGGTCCCGATAGAAAAGATTGCCGAACTTATGTCCCACGTATTGCATATGATCCTTGAGAAGGGCTTCATAGTCCTTTTCCTGCTTCTCGTTCTCGGGTTCCAGCCCAAATGGCATGAACATCGCATCTTCCGGTTGCGAGGCAGGTTGTTCTACAAACCAATATTTGTGAAACTGTTCTCTGTCCGACTTCACGCTCTTATCCACCCAATCAGCGCCGGATGCAACCTGTCCGATCAGGTATGGCTTTGCCGGAAGATTATCGATTGACGGTCTCCATGCGATGATGTCAATCCCGTTGTCCTTGACCTTAGGAGGCGACGCTTTTCGTGGTTTCTTGCAGGGTCTGCCGTCGCCGAACAATTTGTATACCCGACGAAGCGCTTTTAGAAATTCCGCCCCGTCAGGCCTAGGAAATCCGAACGACACTGCGGGACCTTGTACGTACCCGCCCGCTGCGACGGTGGAGCAGGCCTGAAACAAATCGCGGATTCTGTTTGTAATTTCTGGAGCTAGACTTGCCGGCACTATCGTGCGATCAAAAGCGTGCGAGAGGAACAGGCAAAAAAGATATACAGAGCCCACCTTCGACACAGGCGTTCTAAATTCAAGCGCGCGGCCCTTGTCGTCGATCCGGAAAGGATAGTCGTCGCCAATGTTTTTCAGCCTGCGCGCAATTTCTCCCTGTGCGGACAGAACAAGGTCGTCTTTGTGTGCGTCGTCGTCAGCGACATCTTGGTTTTCCTTGTTTTCTGTTAGCGCCGTTGCCGATACTAGGGTTCCGAAAGCGACGCGCGCGTCCGGCGAGGCAATTGCCTTTAGTTCTAGCCAATCAGCAACCTTGGTTCTGTGAGTGGTTTCGTCCGGGACGGCGAACACGTTGTTATTTTTTCTTCTTTCTAGTTGGCGTGACTGCTCTCTTGGCGATAGATTCCATGCTCGTGTAAAGCTGGCCGCTCGTATCTCGCAGGTCGCGACTTATTTCAAGAAGCGTGGAATCTTCAGGATCATAACCAATTATCTGCGACAACGCCGTTTCGGCTTCCTGCTTCGCATTTACGAGTGCCGTCTCAAAACGCAAGCCCTTACGCTCGACTTGCGCATAGGCCTCGCGAAGATCGTTCCGAACCAGCATAAGCGTCCGGGCAGCGCCGTGCGACAAAACCGCGGACAGCATTTTCAAGTCGGGGTTTTGCGACGTGATTACGGGCTGGACGTCGTCGGCCTTCGAGCCGTAAAGCCATGTGAGCACCCTTTTTAGATTGCGCAGGTTCTTTGCCGGAACGGGATCGACCTTTGGCTCATCAGAACGCCATTCAGCCGGCAACCCCAAAAAGTCGCGATAGCCCGGCCGTGTCAGCGCCGTGTAGAGATGCGAGAAGGCAAAACTCTTGCCTGGATATCGGTCCTTTATGTCGTAAACCTTTTCTTTTTGCGCCTGATCTAGAACAAACATCCCGTTCACGAGACGAACGACGGTATCGTGCCCGTCGCCCAGGCGCCTCGCGATTTTAGCAATTGTTATTCCGTTGTCTTTTTCCTTTCGGTACCAGTCGGCAGCAAAGCGGGCCTTCGCAATCGCATCCCATTTGTGAGGCCCGTTGATGTGTTTGAAGCCGATGTACTCTCGTGCCTGCTCGGGGCTTTCCACGGCATATACGGTAACTTCCTCAAGCGTTTTTAGGTTTTCGGCGCTAATTTTCGGAACGGCGATACCTGTTCCCTTAGCAAGAGAGGGCGTCTGGAGGATTCGTATTGCCGCTAGCCGTCGATTACCTTCCAGAACGCGCCAACGATCCTCGACCCGCTGAGCAACAATAGGTTCAATGTCGATATAGCCGTTCTCAGCGATGGACTCGACCAATTCACCCAGGTCAGCGACATCGGCAAGCGTCAGAATTATCTGTGAGTCGGTGGGCTTCTTAATCCCCTCCTCAACAAGCCGCGGATTCGACGCATCGAAGTCGAGATATTCTGTACGCACCTTGCCAGTCTTCTTTGGGGCGATGTCGGGCACAGCCATGTTCTTGTTTGTGGCTCCGGTGAGCCGAATGTTACACGCAAATCTTAAGCATTGCTATGAACTTACTCGCCCTTGTACATTCCGTTACCGCAGACTGCCCCTTCCTTCAGCTCGATTTACCGAGGGTATCCTGTTGATGTCTTCCAGGGTTGTTTGCTCTACGAAAGCATGGGGACTGACTCAAGTGGATTCGTATTCAGCAAACCACTGCTGATTGGATACCTTCGGCAGCGTTGAGCTCTCTGAGCCATTGAAAACCCGGCGAGTTCTGATCTATGGGGCACCCTCCTGAGATGACTCAGCCAGCGGTCCCGACACGTTCGGTGCCATTCGCTTCAGTTCAACTGCCCATCCTGCTGAAAACCTGCGCCTGGACCGCCCGCTTCTTCTGTCAAGGGTCTCCCGCTTCGCTCCGATGAACGCGAAAACCACGCGGCCTTGGTAGCGCGGACGGCACTCCGCGTGGCCCATTCTCCGAAACTGAGGCGCTGTCTTTCGCCGGCCCCTGATGTCTGAGATGGCGGTCCGATCTCGCGGGGGTTCAGAATTGTGTGGCTGGCTTTGGGGAACAGCTGCCTGGGGCGAAGAGAGAGATTGTTATTGCTGGCAGATGCGCTCGAGGTTTTTTCCGCCTCGTCTAGACGAGGTGCGCGGAGTTTATTTCAGGCTCGGTGCCGCGAGACCAAAACGTATTTCGCCGCGCAAGGAAAGAAAGATAGTTCGTCCAAAACCGAGTGCAAGGACGGGGGACCGGCCTCCGCGGAAAAGAGAGAAAACCAGGTCCCCCCGGTGGGGAAGAAATGCGGGTTCGGGATGGGCGCGCGCAGGGACACGACAAAGACGAGCAAAAGAGAACTGCACGGGTCTGAAGACCCGCAACAACGAAGAGAAAACGGAGGGCGGGGAGTGGCTGGGAGGCGGCGGTACGAAGCGGGTCAGGAACACCGGCTGAAGACCCGCCATCAGGATGAAGAAACGGAGGGCGGGGAGCCGGCTGGAAGGCGGCGGTACGAAGCAAAGTCAGACGGAGGTGAGGAGGGAGCCGTCAAAGGAGACGTAGCCGTAGGCCATGCGGGGCGTATTGAAGGCGAAGCCGGGATTGCCGGATTTATCGAGGAGGATGAGGCCGCCGGTGCCGTGGCCGCGCTCCTTGAGGAGCTGGGCGGCGTCGGAGGCGGCGCGCGTGGCAAAATCCTGATCGCTTTCGCCGGGCGTTGAGGGACGACGAAGGAAATCCACGGCGGATTTGGCCATGACGATCTTCATGATGGCTTCGCCGAGACCGGTGCAGGAAGCGGCGCCCGCGGTCCAATCGGCGTAGCAGCCGCAGCCGATGAGCGGAGAATCGCCGACGCGGCCGGGAAGCTTGCAGCAAGTGCCGCCGGTGGAAGTGGCGGCGAAGAGGCGGCCTTCGCGGTCGAGGGCGACGGCGCCGACGGTACCCTGCTCATGGCCGCGATGATGAATCGCGGCGTGAGAGTCCTTGCTGCAGCGGAGAAAGGCGTCCCATTCGGCTTCGCTGACAAGTTCCTCGGGCTTGCACATGGGGACGTGATGATCCTTGGCGAAGCGTTCGGCGCCTTCGGCGACGAGCATCATGTGAGGACAACTTTCGAGGATGGCACGCGCGGCGCGAACAGGATTGCGGACGCGGCGAAGCGCCGCGGCAGCTCCGGCGCGAAGCGTGCCGCCGTCCATGACGATGGCGTCGCATTCGACGTGGCCATCGCGATTGAGATGCGAACCATAACCGGCGTCGAAGACGGGATCGTCTTCCAGGACGACGACGGCGGCTTCGACGGCATCGAGGGCGGAACCGCCGGTGGAGAGAACAGACCATCCTGCAACGAGCGCGCGATGGCAACCCTGCTTGCAAGCTTCGACAGCTTCATCGGGAATGTCCCACGCGCCGCCATGAACGATGAGAGCAGGCTTCATGGCGAGGAGAATGGCAAAGGCGC
>Ga0335076_10000595_pt1 | contig 33723 bp, 31 predicted proteins | sample Lox_Sample_25_FD_206717 | JGI IMG/M metagenome (GOLD analysis project Ga0335076, IMG submission 206717) | Soil microbial communities from Loxahatchee National Wildlife Refuge, Florida, United States - Lox_Sample_2.5 | ecosystem: Environmental > Terrestrial > Soil > Wetlands | place: USA...
TGCCGGAAGTGAACCGCCAGCCAAACTGGCGATCGGCAGTGCTGGTATTCGTAGGGGTCGCCATTTTATTGATATTGAAGCGTTTATCTGGCGTTTAGGGTGGGCTGGACAGCGGTTCACGGCAGGCCAAAGCCCCACAACTTTATGATTTTACACGTGTTTGAGAGAGTGTGGTTGCTATGACCAGGTCGGACGTCCAACTAATGCTGGACGTGAAGGCCGGCGACGCAACGTCGTTTGAGCTTTTGCTCCAGCGTTATCGGGGTCCACTGGTTAACTTCCTGTACCGGATGGTTCGGGACCGGGAACAGGCGGAAGACCTAGCTCAGGAAGTGTTTCTCCGTGTATATCGCGCGAAGGAGGATTACGTTCCGAGCGCGAAGTTTACGACCTGGCTCTTCCGCATTGCAACCAACCTGGCGCTGAACTCCGTACGGGACAACCGCTATCACAAGATGGAGGTTTCCCTGGATGCGCCGCTGACGGCGGACGCGGAAGACGGAGATGAAAGGCCGTTCGAGGTTGCGGACCAACATCCAGACATCGAAGAGCATCTCGTAGAGGAGGCGCGGAGGAAGATGATCCGGCACGCGATCGAGAAACTGCCGGAAAAGCAGCGTGCGGCGGTGCTGCTGCACAAATACCAGGAGCTGGATTATGGCGAGATCGCCAAGATTTTGAGCTGTTCGGAGAGCGCGCTGAAGTCGCTGCTCTTCCGGGCATACGAAACGCTGCGAGTGGAACTGGCCCCCCTCGTGGCACGAGCTGGGAAGTAGGGACTGAGAAGGATGGATGTCATGAGTTGCGAACGAATGGAAAAGCAGATGCTGCCTTACGTGGACGGACGCCTGAAAGAGAGCGAACGCGCGGAGGTGGAAAAGCACCTGGAGGGATGCGCGGGATGCCGCGTGCGGGTGAATGCGTTCCGCGCGGTAGGGAGTCTGCTGGACGAACTGCCGCAGATCGAGCCATCGGGCGCGTTTGACGCGCGAGTGCACGCCCGGGTGGCGGCGGAACCAAGGAAGAGCGGATGGATGACGTGGTTACGTCCGTCTCCGCGGGTGGCGTTCGCGGCGTCGCTGCTGGTAGTGGCGACGGTGTGGGTGGCGACGCATCCTTCGGACCGCGTCACGCCGACAGATGAGGCGCAGATCGAACAGAACCTTCCGGTGCTGGAAAACTACGACGTGCTTTCGGATTTCGGGGCGCTGACGGATTTGTCGCAAGCGCAGAGCGCGCAGCCTGCGGACACCAACGCAAATCCGAATCCGAGCACGACGAACCAGAGCCAGCAAACGATGTAAGAGGCGATGAAAGAGCAATTCCAACTCGGCGAATGGCGCGGCAGATGGATGCTGACGCTGTTGCTGTGCGCACTTTTTCCGATGATTGCAGCGGGGCAGAGGGAACATCCTCGGGCGGAAGCGCATCGGGAAGCGCGGCAGGCTGAGCGGCAACAGCGGCAGGAACCGCAGAGAAACCGGCAGGCAGAACGGAATGCGAATCGCCCCCCAGAAGCGCAGGGGAATGCAAGCCGACCGTCGAATGGGCAATTCAATCCGAATCGGCCGCCTTCGAACTTCGCGTCGCGGCAGAACTTCCAGGATTTGACGCCGGAAGAACGACGGCGAGTGATCCAAAACGAGAGACGATTGCAGAGCCTGCCACCCGCACAGCGCGAGGAGCTTCAGCGGCGCGCGCAAGTCTGGCAGAAAATGACGCCGGAACAGCGGCAACATATCCGCAACGACGTACTGCCGAAGTGGAGGAATATGCCCCAGGACCGGCGGCAGGCGATCCGGCAGCGGCTGCGCGTTCTGCAGAATATGCCGGAATCGGCGCGGAATGAACGGCTGGCCGATCCGAACTTTACGCGGGGCATGAGCGAAGACGACAAAGCCATGCTGCGAGACTTGAGCCACCTGCATGTGGGAGGGGCTCCAGACGCGCCGAATCCGTAGGTCGAAAGTCTGCTTGCCTTCCGGAAGTTTTTCTTTTTCAAAGAATAGCAACCAGTGTCCAGATCGCCTTCCGCGTGAATAAGAGCAGGGCAAATGAGAGTCCAAATTGGCACACGGTTGAAAAGGGAATGGGTGTGGCATGATGGTGACGCGGTAGAGTTTGCGGCATCAAATCAGTGGAGGCAGAGATTCTTTCCTTGTCCACGCGCTTCCGCGCGCTGAAGCATCGCAACTTTCAACTATTTTTCGCGGGACAACTTACCTCGTTGATCGGCACGTGGATGGAGACCACGGCGCAGTTGTGGCTGGTGTACAGGCTGACGGGATCGGCGGTGTTGCTAGGCGTGTTCGGCTTTGCGAACCAGATTCCGATTCTGCTGCTGGCGTCGGTCGGAGGATACGTCGGCGACCGGTATAACCGGCACAAGGGAGTGATCTGGACGCAGACGCTCGCGATGGTGCTGGCTTTTTTGCTGGCGGGGCTGACGCTGGCAAAGGTGATCAACGTGTGGGAATTGATCCTGATCGCCTTCTTGAGAGGAGTGGTCAACGCGTTTGACGTGCCGATCCGGCAGGCGTTCCTGGTGCAGATGGTAGGGCGCGAGGATTTGCCAAATGCGATCGCGCTGAATTCCTCGATCTTCAATGGAGCGCGGGTCGTGGGTCCGGCCCTTGCGGGGTTCGCGATAGTCTGGATTCATGAAGGCTGGTGTTTCTTCCTCAACGGAATGAGTTTCCTGGCGGTGATCGGCGCGCTGCTGGCGATGCGGATTGAGAAAACAGAACCGAAACCGCAGACAGAATCTCCAGTACGTAATTTCGTGCAGGGATTCCATTTTGCGATGAACGACCGGCCAATCCGCTCGGCGTTGCTGCTCTTGAGCATGCTGAGTCTGTTGGGGCTGCAATACTCCGTATTCCTGCCGATTTTTGCCAGCGACGTTTTGCACAGCGGGGCGAAAGGATTCGGACTGCTGATGAGCGCCGCGGGAGTGGGAGCCGTTCTTGGGGCACTGCAATTTGCAGCGCGGACGAACTTCAAGGGGCTGGCCAAATGGATCGGGGCCATGTCCGTGATTTGCGCGGGGGGATTGATCGCATTTTCGGAGTCGCGGCTATTCTGGCTCTCGTCCTTGACGCTTTTCTTCGTCGGATTTGCGGCAACTTCGCAGATGGCGGCGACGAATACGACGGTGCAAAATCGCGTGCCGGATGAGCTGCGCGGGCGCGTGATGGCCGTATACGCGACGATGTTCATGGGAATTCAGCCGATCGGCTCATTGCTGGCGGGAGGAGTGGCGAAACGAATCGGCGCCCCGCACACGCTGCTCGTGTTTGGAACCCTTTGTCTGATTGGGAGCGGAGTGTTTTTGTACTGGGTGATGGCGAAATTGAGGCCGTCACCGGCGGTGGCGAGGGCTTAAGCGGGATTGGCGCGATAGATCCATCGCAAACTGGTGCTTGAAGGCCGCGGCGCGCAACTGGTGATCTGGCCGAGGATCGCATCCACTTTGTGGCGCTGCGGCGAGAGCGAACAGACGGGGTCAGTAGCGGAAGCGTCTCCGGCTAACAACAAAGCCTGGCAGCGGCAGCCGCCGAAGTCCTGCGCGCGACGGTCGCATGAGTTGCAAGGTTCCTGCATCCACTGCTCGCCGCGGAATTTTTGGAATGCCTGGCTCGCATCCCAGATATCGCGCAAAGATTTGTTCCTGACGTTTTCGAGATGCAGACCCGGGATGACCGCCGCGGCGTGGCACGGAAGCGCGTCGCCGCGCGGAGTGATGAGCATCAGCTTGCGGCCCCAGCCGCCCATGCAGGCTTTGGGGAATTTGGCATAGTAATCAGGGACGACGTATTCGATGCGAAGTTTGCCTGCGAGACGCTCCTGAGCATTCTTGAAGAATTCGACGGATTGCAGGAGCTGTTCGCGAGTGGGGAGAAGCAGCGAGCGGTTGGCGAATGCCCAGCCGTAATACTGGACGTGCGCAAATTCGACGCGGGAAGCGGAAGAGGATTCGGCAAGAGCCAGCATTTCGGGAAGCTGATCGAGATTGCACCGGTGAACGACGAAATTCAGCGTGAGAGCGACGCGGCGGGATTTAAGCCAGCCGAGAACGCGGATTTTATGCTCGTGCGAATGCGTATTGGAGATTTCAGCAGCGATTTCCGGCCGGGCACCCTGGAAGCTGAGTTGGAAATGGTCGAGGCCGGCGGAGAGCAGAGTATCGAGGCGAGACTCGTCAAGGGGAAGTCCGGAGGTAATGAGATTCACATACAGTCCGGAAGAGCGAGCAGATTTCACAAGATCCACAAGATCGGGGCGGGCAAGAGGCTCCCCGCCAGTGAAATCAATCTGGAGGACGCCGGCTTCGGCAGCCTGGAGGAAGACGCGGGACCACTGTTCGGTCGTGAGTTCCAAGTCTCGAGAGACGAGTTCCTGTGGATTCGAGCAGTAGACGCAATGGAGCGGGCATCGGTGGGTGAGTTCGGCGATGAGCGCGAGAGGATTTGGGAGTGAACGTGTCATAGGGAGGAGTGAAGCGCATTCGAACGACCGCAAGCTAGGCTGGGCGAACCCATTCGGAGGAACATTTCAAAAGGATACATCGAAGAGAAATTCTTCGCTTCGCCCGCCTACGGTCAGCAGGTTCCGCTCAGAATGACAGGATTTCTTTGGAGCTAAGGACCGAAATCGAGGGCGCGCTGGTTGTGGAGGAGCGTAAGGTAACCGAGGATGTCCTGCTCCACTTTTTCCGGCTGGGCCTTTGAGTAGAGCGCCTGCAAGTCGGAAACAATCTGCTGGATGGTATGCTGGCCGTCACAGCGAGAGACAATTTCCAGGCTGGGACCGTTGAGGCGCAAAGCGCGCTCGGGCATGAGGAGGACGCGCTGATGATTGCTTTCGCCGAGGCGAACGCCGGGAGCGAGGCGCGGGCGGGAGTTCGGATCAGGCGTCATGCCTTTTCCTCGTCTGGCCGGAAGGCACCAGGAGCTGGCCAGCCGGGATTGACGTAGGCGAAGTAAAGAGCGTCGAGCATGGCCCAAAGAATATCGCACTTTGCAGCAAGCGCTTCGTGCGCAGCGTCCTGCTCTCGGCGTGTGCGGGCATGCTTTACGACCCACGAGAGCGCGAATTCAGCGTCCTCTGGGGCTTGCGATAGGCGGCCGGTAAAATAGTCGAGGCCCTCCGAAAGCCAGGGATAATGTTGGCGAAGCCGGTCCATGCGAAGGGCAATGAGTTTGTGAGAGAAAAGCTCGGTGAGAGAAGAGGCCACTGCTTCTAGCTCGGTACGAGACGAGACGAATTGAATATAGGAGTCCACAGCGAAGCGGGTTGCCGGGAGAATGCCTTCTCCACGAATGGCTTTCAGGCGTGGAAGGCCGGTGGCCTCGACGAGCTTCAGCCACTTTTCGATGCCGCCGGGCTGCGAACCATCGCCGTCGTGATCAGCGAGGCGCTTGCGCCAGGCGAGGCGGAAACCGTGGTCGCGTGAGCGCGCCAGAATCGCGGCGTCCTTGCGAGGGATATTGCTTTGATAGTAGTAGCGGTTGAGAGCCCAAGCTTGCAACTGACCGCGCGTGAGAGCGCCTTCGTGCATCAAAAGATGAAATGGATGCTTGTGGTGATAGCGCTCTTCACCAATGGCATGAAAGCCCGAAATGAAATCGGCTTCCGAAAGAAGGGGTTTGTCGCCGGGAACGGTCACAAGCTCAGTTCCAGTCCATCGTAGGCGATTTCAAAGCCGGAGGCCAGCACGGCGCGGTGCTCTGCGCTGTCTTCGTCAAGGATGGGATTGGTGTTGTTGATATGGATGAGGAGTTTGCGGCCGGGCGCGTGCCGAGGATATTGATCCAGCAACCCCCCCGGACCCATAAGAGGCAGATGGCCCATAGCGCGGGCCATTTTCTTGCCGCGGCCCAAACGAACGAGTTCGTCGTCGCTCCAGAAACTGCCGTCAATCAGAACAAGGTCGCTGGATTCGGCCCATTTCTTCCACTCCGGGTTGCGTCCCGGAAGTGTGGGGGCCACAAAGAGCCGCTTGCCTCGATATTCGATCGCCAAGCCGACAACGGCCTCCTGAGCGGGAAGCTCTCTGCGCAACTTTTCGCCGATGTAATCTGGATATTCACCTCCGAGAGGCACCGCGATGACTTTAAATTCAGAGGTTTTGTCCGGATTAACGTCTTTCTCCGGACGAAGTTCCGAAGATAGAGGAAGGGGAAACCATTGAACGGGCGGATGCGCGCGCGCGAGCACGCGAAACATGGCGTTTTCTTCGGAGAGAATGCGGCGAATCGAGGATGCAGCAAAGATTTTGAAAGTCTGAAATTCCCGGAGGTGAAGCAGACCCATCAAGCTATCCACATCGGCGCTGCAGAGGTAAACGTCGTAGATCGGAGTGGAGGACGTGGTGTTAGGAAATGGACGGAGTTCGGGTTCGGCCAAAATCTGGGTGCGCAGATCGGGAGAAGCACCGACGAGAGACCAGTGGGTGCGGAGGGCGTACTCGGGATTGGCATCAATGGCGATCTGCGTTTGGGAGCGGGGCCGCGCGCGCAGAGTTCCATCGCGAAGTCCGCGGCAGTTGCGGCAGGCACAATTCCACTGGGGAAAGCCCCCACCCGCAGCAGAGCCAAGGATTTTAACGCGCATAGAAGCTCGTCGAACGGGCAGAAGTCTCTACAGACACTTATACGCTGGGTGGATCAGGGTTGGGAAGCGAAGAGCAACACCAAACAGAATTAGAGTTCTGCGTTGGCGTAGGAACTGATTTCGCAGTTCAGATCAATCTCTTCATGTTGAGGGGTGGTCCATTCCATACGGGTCGCTCCAGAGAATGATTATCCAACGCCGCAATCATAGCACGCCGCAGGAAAGAGTCGAGGACGAAAAGCCGGGCCACGGGCACAAAGCAGCAGGGCCGAAAAAAAGAGAGCCAGGTGCGGCGAAGAAAATGGCGAAGAGGAATCGAAAGTAGCATCAGAGAATGCGAGCCACCACATTTAGCTGCCAAGAGATTTTGTAGCCACAACTGATCGGGGTAATTCTGCAAAGCAGTTCTGTGCGCAGAGATTCATAACTATTTTCAGAAAAAAGAGCGAATTCACTTGACAAGTAGAGAAACGAAGGTAGGATGTGGCGAAAAGTGGAATGAAGTGGGGCTCAGCGGAATAGTCGGTGACAAATTCGGGCGTTTCGAGGGCTGTGGTGGCGTGGTGATCTGGGGCAACAGATTCCACCAAGAAAAGGGCGGCCGGGAACCGGTCGAATCACTTAGAGCTGATGAAGCTTCGGGGAAACTGTCCGGCGAAAGTGGACGAGAAGGGGCGTCTGAAGATACCGGCCGTGTTTCTTGACGAGCTCAAAGAGTACGGAAATCAATTTTATGTGACGAGCACGACGGGCGAAACAGCGCGGATCTACCCGATGAAGATCTGGTCAGGAATTGAAGACAGGTTGGCGAGCTTGCCGAGCACGAATCGGGCGAAGAAGAAATTTCTGATGCGCACGAGCTATTACGGCCAGACGGTGGAAATGGACGGGCAAGGCAGGATTTTGCTTCCTTCGGTTTTGCGGGAAGCAGCACAGACCAAAGGCGAGGTGGACGTGCTCGGGGCGCTGGACCATCTCGAAGTCTCGAATCACACGCGGATGGCGGACCAGCTGAAGAACGATCCGTATACGGATAAGGACGACGAGGCGCTCGAAGGGCTTGGTATTTAGGGCTGAGGCGGCTTGGGGCAGATGGAGCTAAGCGGAATTGGCAGCGGCGCATACGCCGGTGATGTTGGAAGAGGTGCTGGAATGGCTGCGCATAAAGGCGGACGGAATCTACATCGACGCAACGCTCGGAGCGGGCGGGCACTCCGAAGCCATCGCCGAGCGGCTCAATTCGGGAAGGTTGATCAGCCTGGACCGGGACGAACAGGCGCTGCAGATCGCGCGGGAACGGCTGAAGAGATTCGGATCGAAAGTGAGTTGCGTTTTATCTCCGTTCTCGAGGATTGCGGAGGCCGCACACGAGTTGGGGATTCCGCCGGCGGACGGGGTCTTGGCCGACTTGGGGGTTTCGAGCATGCAGCTTGACCGGGCGGAGCGGGGCTTTTCGTTCCGCGAGGCCGGGCCGCTGGATATGCGCATGGGAGTCAGCGGGGAAGGTAAAGAGCTGACGGCGGACGAGATTGTGAATCGATGGCCAGAGAAAGAAATGGCCGATTTGCTCTACCGCGAAGCGGATGAGCACGATTCGAGAAGGATCGCCAGGGCGATCATGCGGGCGCGGCCGATCCGCGACACCGCGCATCTGGCAACGGTTGTGGCAGGGATCCGGAAACGATGGGGAAGGCAGAGACTGCATCCCGCGACAAAAACGTTTCTGGCGCTGCGGATAGCGGTGAATCGAGAGATGGAGGAACTCGGGCAGTTTCTTTCCCGGGTCCCCGCCACAATGAATTCAGGCGGAAGGTGGGTGGTGCTGACCTATCACTCGCGGGAAGACCGCCTGGTGAAGCAGGCTTTTCAGGAAGGTGAGCGGCAGGGAACGCTTCGAGTACTGACAAAGCACGTCATCCGGCCCAGCGAAGAAGAAGAACGGGCAAACCCGCGGTCGCGAAGCGCGAAACTGCGGTGCGCGGAAAGAGTCTGAGCATGAAACGGAAAAAAGTGGCAGCGATGACGGAATTCCACACGGTAAAGCGAATTGATAATTCACGGCTGGTGCGGAGCTTCGAGCCGGTGCGGCTGCGCAATTTGTGCAAGAGTGTGGCACTGGGCGGCCTGGTGGCGATGTTCCTGATGCTGTATGTGTTTCAGCACTTTCGGTGCATAGACCTCAGCTTTCAACTGGAGGCACTGAAGAGCCAGGAAGCGCAAGCGGCGGCGCTGAATTCCGAATTGAAACTGGAACGAGCGAGCCTGAGGAATCCGATGAGAATTGATGTGATCGCGCGGCGGCAATTGGGGTTGACGGAACCGCTCCCTGCGCAGGTCCGGGAATATGACGTGCCCAACGGGGCGCAATTGGCGGAAGCGCGGCTGACTCGCAGGAACGACGGACAATAAGCCGTACACCGAGACGTCCCGCCAGGACCGTATTCTGAATCGGCAGAAAGAGTTTCGGGCGGAGCGAACACCGATCCAAAAGAACCATGCCGCAAGACCGTGACCACGCCTCCAGAGGCGACCGCAGAGCGGGGAATGCCACGGGCATCCACAGTGCCGCGAACCGCCTGCTGGTGGTTGCCGGGCTAGCGCTGTTGTGGATTGCAGCAGTCGGAGGCCGGCTGGTCTATCTGCAACTCTTCCTTCACGGCGAATACCTGGCCAGAGCACAGCGGCAACAGCAGCGGACCATCGAGATCACGCCCAAGCGGGGTGCCATCTACGACCGGAACATGGATACGCTGGCGATGAGCGTTCCGGTGGATTCAGCATTTGCGGTGCCGAGCGAAATTGGCAACAACAAAGCACTGGCTGCGAGGCTGCTTTCCGGCGTACTGGGGATTCCGCAAGACATCCTCGAGGCGCGCTTCGACTCTTCGAATTCATTTGTCTGGATCGAGCGCAAGCTGCCACCAGACAAAGTGGAAGCGGTGAAGGCGCTGAATCTGAAAGGCGTCTATTTCCAAAAGGAAAATGAACGGTTCTACCCGAAGCGCGATCTTGCCGCGCACGTGCTGGGATTTGTGGACGTGGACGAGAAAGGATTGGGAGGAATCGAGTACGAGCTGGACAAACTGATCCGTGGAAAGAGCGAAAAGATTGTGGTGATGGCGGACGCGCGGCAACGATGGTTTGACGGAGGAGCAGAGCAGAGAGACACCGGTGACAACGTAGTCTTGACGATTGACGAAAAAATTCAGTACATCGCGGAACGCGAGCTTGCCGCGGCGATTGCGCAAACGCATGCCATCGCCGGCACGGTGGTAGTCCAGAATCCGAATGACGGAGAGATTCTGGCGCTGGCGAATTGGCCGAAATTCAATCCCAATTCGGCGAGCGAAGCCAAGCCGGAAGCGCGGATGGACCGCGCGGTTAGCGCCATTTACGAGCCAGGTTCGACGTTCAAGCTGATAACGCTGGCTGCCGCGATTGACGAAAACCTGACACGGCCAAGCGAGGTGTTCGACTGCGAGAACGGCGCGGTGTATATCGCGGGGCACAGGATTCGCGACCACAAGCCTTTCGGCCTTCTCAGCGTTTCGGACGTTCTGGCGGAATCGAGCGACGTCGGAGCGATCAAGATCGCGCTTCGTTTGGGCGCGCCGAAATTCTATGACTATATTCGGGCATTCGGCTTCGGACGCTTGACAGGCATCGAGCTGCCGGCGGAGAGCCGCGGAATCTTGCGGCCACTGGATGACTGGTCGGCCATATCGATTGGTTCCATTTCGATGGGGCAGGAAGTGGGCGTGACGCCGGTGCAACTGATCACAGCGGTTTCTGCGATCGCGAATGGAGGACTGCTTTACAAGCCGCAAATTATTGCCGAATTGCGGAAGGGCAATCAGGAATTGCCGCTCGAGGGCGATCTTGCGGCAGGCGCGCCGCGCAGAGTGATCCGTCCGGAGACGGCCGCCACCATGAGGAAGATGATGGAGGGAGTGATTCTCGACGGGACAGGGACGCGCGCACGATTGGACGGTTGGACGGCGGCCGGGAAGACGGGGACAGCGCAAAAGATTGATCCTGCGACCGGGCGGTATTCGCCGACCCAGCTGATCGCATCGTTCACGGGCTTTGCGCCGATCAACGATCCGGCTATCACGATCCTGGTATCACTGGATTCGCCGGTTGGACAACACGAGGGCGGTGAGGTGGCGGCGCCGGTATTCAAACGCATCGCGGAACAGGTGTTGGCTTACCTGGACGTGCCGCGCGACGTACCGCTCAGCCCGAAACTCCTGCAAGCGGAATATCATGGTAAGGGAGAATCCGGAGGCGGTTCCTTAGAAGATTTCTCGCCGGTGGATTTTTCTTCCCAGCCCGATACACCGGAGGCCGGATCCCCGCCTGCGAGCATGAAGATGCGCGCTCCGGAGGTAGCTGTGTCCGTGGATCAGAGCGGAGACATTCCCGTGCCGGATTTCACCGGAAAGACCATGAGGAATGTGACCGCGATCTGCTTGCGGCTGGGTTTAGAGCCCATCCTTGTTGGCAGCAGCCTTGCAGTAGAACAGGCGCCGGCCCCGGGAGCAAGAGTCCGGCGGGGCGCGAAGATCACGGTTCGTTTTGCGGCGGACGTTCCGCAGAATCGCATGAAAGCGACAGCAGGGAGCGGCCGCTGACATGGCCACGGAAATCTCGGAAAAGTCGGAAACGGTGAAGAACGATACGCAAGAGCACGGGAAGACACTCGGCGAGATTTTGCAGGGCGCGGAGGCGGCGTTTGCTGGCGCCGCGAATGGCGTGGAGATTCGCCAGGTCACGTGCGATTCGCGCAAAGTGCAGCCGCGGGCCCTATTTTTTGGTTTGCATGGCGCGAAAGCAGACGGGAACACCTTCGTACGCAATGCTGTAGCACGGGGCGCGGTTGCGGTCGTAAGCGAGGATGATCCACCGCGGGAGATTCCCGATTCCATCGTATGGATTCGTGTTAAGGATGCCAGAAAGATGTTGGCGGTTGCGGCGGCGAATTTTTTTGACCATCCGGCGAAAGCGCTGCAATTGGTTGCCGTCACCGGAACGAATGGCAAAACGACGACGTCGTCGCTTGTAGATTCGATCCTCAAGGCTTCCGGAGCGAAGACGGGACTCTTCGGCACCATCGCGTATCATACGCCGAAGGGAGACTACGCAGCGCCCAACACGACGCCTGAATCGGTGGATTTGCAAGGATTCCTGGCGGAGATTCGCGATTTCGGAGGCAAATATGCTGTGCTCGAGGCGAGTTCGCACGCGCTGGTGATGGACCGGCTGTGGGGATGCCACTTCAAGGCCGCGGTGTTCACGAACCTGACGCGCGAGCACATGGACTTTCACAAGACGTTTGAGGAGTATTTTTCGGCGAAGCGAAAACTCTTTGAAGGGACTGGAGCAGGAGCGCCGGACGTTGCGGTTCTCAATGCGGATGATGAATACGGCCCGCGGCTGGCGGGACTGGCAAACTCAAGCATCTCTTATGGACTGAAAAAAGAAGCAGACATCGGCACAAAAAAGTTTCAACTGACATTTTCGGGGCTCGAGTTCACAGCACACACGCCGCAGGGAAAAGTGCAAGTGGCTTCGCCGCTGGTCGGGCGGATCAACGTGTACAACATTCTGGCGGCGATTGGAGCGGCGCAAGCGCTGGGAATTGCGAACGAGACGATCGAGGATGGAATCCGCACGCTGCAAAATGTTTCAGGAAGGTTCCAGCGCGTGGATGGGGGCCAGCCGTTCCTGGTGATCGTGGATTATGCGCATACGGACGATGCACTCGAGAATTTGATCAAGACGGCGAAGGAACTGAATCCGAAGGGGAGGGTGATCACCGTTTTCGGATGCGGCGGGGGAAAGGATCGCACGAAAAGGCCAGTGATGGGAGAAGCGAGCGGACGGCTGAGCGATCTGACGATACTGACGAACGACAATCCGCGCCAGGAGGATCCGCTGAAGATCATCAGCGACATTGTGGTGGGCATGCAGAAAAGCGGCGGGAAATATCTGATCGAACCGGACCGTGAAAAGGCCATCGGGGTGGCGATGGATGAAGCACGCGCGGGCGACATTGTTCTGCTTGCGGGAAAGGGGCACGAGACTTATCAAGTGCTGGCGGACCGCACGCTCGATTGGGACGATTGCGAAATTGCGAAGAGCGCGTTGCGCGCACGTGGGTATGAAGAAAGGTCGGGTGAATCGGAGTTTGGCACCTAACGCGCTTTGACCTAGTCAGGGTCGAAAGCGCCGGGGTCCCGACAAAATGGGACAAGCCAATCGCGAGTCTGAGAAAAGGAGGGCTCCTCAGAACCGGTGACCATCAACCGAATCCCGGGTTATGCCGCTAAGGCGAACCCCTTGAGGAAGTTATGCGGTGGACGATTGCACAAGTGGCTGGCGCTCTGCATGCCCAACCGGGAGCGGGGCTGGACCCCGTGGCCCGGGTGGCCAGCGTCTCGATTGATTCTCGCACGGTGCGTGCGGGAGAGCTGTTCATCGCCATTCACGGACCGCGTCACGATGGACACGACCATGTGGGCAGCGCCTTCGAGAAAGGCGCTGTGGCGGCGGTGGTTGCGCAGGCAAAACTGGAAGGAGTTCCGGAGGCATTGCGCGGGCGGTGCATTCCCGTCGGCGATACCTTCGGTGCACTCAAAGACCTTGCGCGCGCCGTTCGGGAAGCATGGCGCGGGAAAATTGCTGGGGTCACCGGCTCGGTTGGGAAGACTACGACCAAAGAGATCCTGGCGGCACTGCTGGGCGCGAGGTTCCATGTACTGAAGTCGGAAGGGAACCTGAATAACGAGTATGGTTTGCCGCTGACGTTGTTCCGGCTCGACGACACGCATCAGGCTGCGGTGCTGGAGATGGGGATGTCGCGCCGGGGAGAATTGGTGAGGCTTGCGGCGGTCGCGAAGCCGGACGTTGGTGTCGTGACACGAGTGAGCCCCGCACACTTGGAGTTTTTTGCATCGGTGGATGAAATTGCTCTGGCGAAGCGCGAACTGATTGAAGGACTGAACGGGCGCGGTTCGACAGCGGTTTTAAACGCGGATGATGCGCGCGTGGCGGAGTTTGGGGCGCACGCTCCGGGTCGGGTGGTGACGTACGGAATCGAGCGTCCGGCCTTTTTCATGGCTGAACAGATTGAGGACCGGGGCGCCCTGGGCACCTCGTTTGATTATGTGAGTCCGGAGGGTCGGGTGCGGCTGGAACTGGCCTTGCCAGGAAGGCATTTGATTCCGAATGCGCTGGCGGCACTGGCCGCAGCGAGCGTTTGGAACATTGGCGTTGCAGAGGCGCAAACGGTGTTTCGCACGCTTCGCGCACCCGCGATGCGCGGAGAGCTATTGCGGTTTACGAATGGAGCTGCGCTGATCAATGACAGCTACAACTCGAGTCCCGCCGCGCTGCACGCCATGACCCAATTGCTTGCGGCGACACCCGGATTTCAACGGCGGATTCTTGCGGCGGGAGAGATGCGCGAGCTCGGAGAGAATTCCGCGGAACTGCATCGGGAGGCCGGGCGCCATCTGGTGAAAGTGGGAAAAATTGGCTGGCTCATCGGTGTGGAAGGCCACGCGGCCGAAATTATCGAAGCCGCTGTGGCGGCGGGGTTTGACCGCGATCATACGAAATTCTTCACCTCATCGGAGGAGGCAGCGAGATTTCTGGAGGAATTTTTCCAGCCGGGCGATCTTCTGTTGGTGAAAGGGTCGCGCGGCGTGAGGATGGAGCGCATAGTCGAGCGATTGCTCGCCGGTGAAGGCGCGCCTCAGGCGTCACCGTCCGAGGTGCGCCACTAAGATGCTTTACTATCTCCTCTACGAAGTGCTGCGCCCGTTCTTCAGTCCGCTGAACGTGTTCCGCTACATTACGATTCGGACGGTGTATGCGAGCTTGACCGCGATGTTCCTGGCGTTGGTGTTCGGCCCATGGCTGATTCGCAAGCTGCGCGAATTGCAGATCGGACAATACATTCGCGAAGAAGGCCCGCAGGAACATAAGAAAAAGGCAGGAACGCCGACGATGGGCGGCGTCTTGATCGTGCTCTCCACGGCGGTCCCAACATTGCTCTGGGCGGATTTGACGAACCCGTTTGTACTGCTCGCGCTGTTTGCGCTGCTCTCGTTCGCGGCGATCGGATTTCTTGACGACTACGCCAAAGTCTCGAAGCAAAGAAATTTGGGATTAACGGCAAAACGCAAGCTGGCTTTGCAGTTTCTGGTGAGCCTGGTCGTGGGCGTGTCTCTTCTCGTGCTGACCACGCACAGCGCGTACTCCACACAGCTCGTATTTCCGTTCCTGAAGCGCATCCATCCCGATCTTGTGATTCATTCGCTGATGGCCACGGCGCATTTCTGGCCGCTGGCGTTCGTTCCCTTTCTTCTTTTCGTCGGAGTGGTCATCGTCGGCTCGTCAAACGCCGTCAACCTGACAGACGGCTTGGATGGCCTCGCCATTGGCTGCACCGTAATTGCGGCTGGCGCGCTGACAATCCTCACCTATGTGAGCAGCAATTTCCGCTGGGCGACCTATCTCGATATCCAATTCATTCCCAAGGTAGGCGAGCTCACGGTGTTCTGCGGCGCTCTGGTCGGCGCATCGCTGGGATTTCTCTGGTACAACGCGCACCCGGCGGAAGTCTTCATGGGAGACGTCGGATCGCTTTCGCTGGGGGGCACGCTGGGCGTCATCGCGGTGATCATCAAGCAGGAGATCCTGTTGTTTTTTGTAGGAGGAATCTTCGTGATCGAGGCGCTGTCCGTGATTCTTCAGGTCGGTTCGTTCAAGCTGCGCGGGAAAAGAATCTTTCGTATGGCGCCGATTCACCATCATTTTGAATTGCTGGGGTGGAGCGAATCGAAAGTGATTGTGCGGTTCTGGATTGCGGCGTTGGTTTTTGCGTTGTTTGCGCTGACCACTTTGAAATTGCGGTGAAGGCGCTGGGACAAAATCGAGATTATGGCATTTGAACTCAACGGCAAACGCGTGCTGGTCATTGGGCTCGCGCGCACGGGAATCGCCACCGCACTTTTCTGCGCCTCGCGCGGAGCGATTGTGACGGCTACGGACAGGCGGCCAGAAGCAGAGTTTGGAGAAACCGCGGAGCGCCTCAGGCGCGCGGGGATGGCGCTGGAACTTGGCGGACACTCGCAAGAGATCCTTTCCGGGCAAGAACTGCTTATCCCCAGTCCGGGAGTGCCCGCGGATGCACCGATCTTGGTATCGGCGCGCGCCCGGGGAATCGCCGTTTGGAGTGAGATCGAACTGGCGTATCGCTTCTTGAAAGGTCGAATCATCGGCATCACCGGATCGAATGGAAAAACGACGACGACCTCGTTGACCGAGCATATCTTGCGCCAATCCGGTTTTTCCACGATGTTGGCGGGAAACATCGGAACGCCGCTGATTTCATGTGTGGATGCATCAGACGAGCGCTCAATTATCGTGACGGAGCTGAGCAGTTTCCAATTGGAACTGATCGAAAGCTTTCGACCTTACATTTCCGTGTTCCTGAATCTCACGCCCGATCACCTCGACCGGCATGGAAACATGGATGCTTATGGAGCAGCCAAGGCGCGCATCTTTGAGAACCAGACCAAAGCCGACTTCGCTGTCCTCAACGCGGATGATCCGGCCACCGTTCAGCACGCGCCAAAAGTGCCACACGTCTATTGGTTCAGCCGCAAAGAGGAGGTGCTGCAGGGCGGGTATCTGTGCGGCGGGGAGATCGCCTTTCGACGCGATGGTCGTGAAGAAATTCTTCTCAAACGCACTGACATTCCCTTGCCCGGTGCCCACAATCGGGAGAATGTGCTCGCGGCGATTTGTGCGGCGCGGCTTGCGGGCGACAAGCCCGAAGCGATTGCGTCTGCGATACGCTCCTTCGCGGGAGTAGAACACCGGCTCGAATTTGTGGCCGAGCACAACGGCGTGCGCTATTACAACGATTCCAAAGCCACCAATGTGGACGCCACTCTAAAGGCGCTCGATGCTTTTCCAGGTCGAATACTCATCATCCTCGGCGGAAAAGATAAAGGCAGCGATTACACCGTGCTGCAAAAACCGTTGCGTGAAAAAGCTATTCTCGCGCTGCTGATTGGCGCGGCGGCCGACAAGATCGAGCTGCAAATTGCCGGCAGCGTGGCCATTGAGCGCGCCGGAACGCTTGAGCGAGCCTTGGAGATTGCCTCACACGCCGCGCAGTCCGGCGACATTGTTCTGCTCGCTCCTGCTTGCGCAAGTTTCGACCAATTTCAGGATTACGAACAGCGCGGGCGGGTTTTCAAGGAGTTGGTCAAGAAGGTCGCAGGACAGGCGGAAGGCGCCGCGCTGGGGAAGTGAGTCTGGATTCTGCAGCATCAACGCGGCCGGGATAAGCCCGGCGTGACGATCGGGGACGTTTGAATGCCGAGACGATTGGAAAGCGACCGGTGGTTGTTCGGGACGACCGTTGTGCTGTGCCTGTTTGGCGCGGTGATGATCTTCAGCGCTTCGGCAGTCACCGCCGAACAGGAGTACGGACACTCCTACTATTTTCTCCTGCGGCAGTTTGTCTGGCTGATTCTAGGGCTCGCGGGAATGTTTGCTCTCATGCGCGTGGACTACCGAAAATTACGCGAGCCCGTCATCGTTTACAGCGTCCTGTTCGTGGTCGTGCTGCTGCTCGTGGGCGCGTTTTTTCTGGATAAATCGCACTCCACGCACCGCTGGATTCGCTGGGGCCCGGTGGGGATTCAACCCTCGGAGATCGCCAAGCTCGCCGTGATCCTGTACCTGGCCTGGTTTCTGGACCAGAGGCGGCGAAACGCAGCCAGCATGGAGTTTTGCAAGGACGATTTCTTGCGGACTGTTTTGCCGGCGGTTGGACCGGTTCTGGTCTGCGTGGCCCTGATTTTGCTCCAACCGGACCTTGGCACCTCGGTGGATATCGTGTTTGTTTCCGTTGCCGTCCTTTACGTGGCTGGGATCTCTTGGAAGTGGCTTGCGGTGGGCGCTGCCGCCGCAATGCCCGCGCTATATCTGCTGATCACTCACGTATCCTATCGCCAGGCGCGTCTCACTGCTTTCCTGCATCCCGGCGCCGATCCCCAGGGCGCGGGTTTCCAGTTGCTGCAATCTCTGATCGCCGTCGGCTCGGGTGGATTCAGCGGCGTGGGCTTGATGGAGAGCAAGCAAAAACTGTTTTATCTGCCGGAAGCCCATACGGATTTCATCTACGCGGTGATTTGCGAAGAGCTGGGTTTTCTCGGCGCGATGTTGATCGTCTCGCTCTTTGCCGTCTACGGATGGCGCGGATTCAAAGCGGCGTTTCGAGCGCCGGATGGATTCGGGAGATTGCTCGCGTTGGGGATCACGTCCATGGTCCTTGGCCAGGCGCTGATCAATTTTGCCGTGGTGTTGGGAATGATGCCGACGAAGGGAATTCCGCTGCCGTTCATCAGCTATGGAGGATCGAGCCTATTGGCCATGCTGCTCGCAACGGGCGTGCTCCTCAATATTGCGCAGCAGGCGGCCGAAGCATGAGTCTTGTGGACTGTTTTGCACGCAGGGCTGGAGCGCTTTCGCCATGCAACAAGAGGCTGAGCGCGTCGTGAAATTGTTGATTGCGGGTGGTGGCACCGGCGGGCACGTGTTTCCGGCGATGGCCATCGCGCGGGAATGGCTCTCCCGGGGGAGCGAGAGGGAAGTGGTTCTAGTGGGAACACAGCGCGGGATCGAAATGAAACTCGTGCCGCAGGCGGGTTTGCCTCTGGAAACCTTGCGTGCGGCCGGACTCAAAGGCAAAGGCGGCCTTACACTGGCGAAGAACCTTGCAATGCTGTTTCCAGGGATGCTGGACGCCTTCCGGATCCTGAAGAAGCACAAGCCTGTCGCGGCTTTTGGGGTTGGGGGCTACGCAGCTGGCCCAATGATGCTCGCCACCTGGCTGAAACGGATCCCGAACGTCATTCTGGAACCGAACGCCGCTCCCGGATTTGCGAACCGGGTACTGGCGCATCTTTCGAGAAAAATCGCCACCGGCTATGAAGTTTCTGCCCAGGCGTGGGGGAAAAAAGCCATGCTCACCGGCTGTCCCGTACGCGACGAATTCTTTTCGATTGCGCCACGCAAGCCGGAAAAGCCATTCCGGTTGCTCATCACAGGCGGAAGCCTCGGCGCCTTGCCCATTAACCGGACAGTGGTTGATGCCATGGATCTTCTCGCCGCTCGAAAAAAAGAGCTGAACGTTGTGCATCAGACCGGCGAGCGCGACTATAATGCGGTACGCACTGCGTACGCGCGCCGCGAATTTCTCGCCGAGGTTGTGCCGTTTCTCGGCAACATTGCGGAGCGTTTCGCGTGGGCGGACGTGATTATCTGCCGGGCGGGCGCCATTACCTCGGCGGAAGTGGCAGCGGCGGGACGCGCCGCCATCTTCATTCCCTATGGGCATGCCACCGATAGCCATCAGTTGCGCAACGCGCAGGAAGCGGCCCGCGCAGGCGCTGGAAGGGTGATCCCGGAGCCCGAGCTCAATGCCGCCCGCCTGACGGACGAACTCTTCTCCCTCCTCGACCAGCCCCAGGAGATTGAGAAACTCGCTACGAACGCGCGGGGATTGGCTCGTCCCCACGCTGCGCGCGACATCGTCAACCTTGTGGAAGAGGCAGCCGGCGTGCAGGCAAATGGTCGAGGAAAAGAGTCATGATGGTTTCATTTCGGAATTTCCAGCGCATTCACATGGTGGGAATTGGCGGGATCGGCATGAGCGGAATCGCTGAAGTCCTTCTGACCCTCGGCTATTCTGTTTCAGGTTCGGACACCCGGCTGACGCCAATGACCGAGCGGCTGCAAAACCTCGGGGCAACGATATTTGAAGGTCACAAAGCCTCTCACGTGGAAGAAGCACACGTTGTGGTCACCTCTTCGGCGATCAGGCCGGACAATCCGGAGGTTGTCGAAGCTCATAAGCGGAAAATCCCCGTCATTCCACGCGCGGAGATGCTCGCTGAATTGATGAGACTGAAATACGGCATCGCCGTGGCGGGCGCGCACGGGAAGACAACGACCACTTCGATGGTGGCTTCGATTCTGACTTCAGCTCACCTTGATCCGACCTTTGTCATCGGCGGGCGGGTAAATCAGGCAGGCACAACAGCAAAGCTTGGTCGCGGAGAATATTTTGTGGTGGAGGCTGATGAGAGTGATCGCAGCTTCCTGCTCTTTGCTCCGGTCGTGGCCGTTGTTACTACGATTGACCGCGAACATCTGGATCAATACTCCTCTCTCGATGACATTCAGGAAGCGTTCACGCAATTTGTGAACCGCGTGCCCTTTTATGGCGCCGCCATTCTCTGCCTGGATGAACCAAACGTGCAGGCCATCATTCCCAACGTGAAGCGCCCCATCATCACTTACGGGACATCCAGCCAGGCGGACTTGATTCTAAGCGACATCCGATTGAACGGCCTCGGCAGCGAGTTTCGGCTGACCTATCGGGGCGAGGATCTCGGGGTTTTTCAGTTGGCCCATCCTCCGGGCATTCACAATGTGCGCAACGCGGCGGCTGCAGCCGCGGTGGCGCTGTACCTGAATGTACCGGCCGACCTGATTCGCGAAGGTCTTGCCAAGTTTGCGGGGGTGGCACGCCGCTTCGACATTAAAGGCACGGTGAACGACATTACGGTGATTGATGATTACGGCCACCACCCCGCTGAGATTCGGGCGACGCTGGAAGCGGCCAGAATTTGCAAGTTTAGTCGCCTGCTGGTGCTCTTTCAGCCTCACCGATTCACGCGAACCCAGCAGCTGTGGGACGAATTTTCCAGAGCCTTCAATCAAGCGGACGTTCTGGTGCTGACGGATATCTATGCAGCCAGCGAGACGCCCATTTCCGGCGTGACCAGCGAAGCGCTGGCAGCCGCAATACGCGAAGCGGGCCACAAAAACGTGCACTACTTCCGAACAATGCAGGAAGGCATTGGGTTCCTGCTACAGGCTGCAAAGCCGGGCGACGCCATTCTGACCATCGGCGCGGGCAGTGTCAGCCGCGCTGGCGGGGAACTGATGGTTCTGCTGGGGACAGAGCATTCTGCAAGTCATGCGCATTGACGAATCCACAATCGTCGCGGGAATCGCGGATCTCGGCGTCGTTCTGCAGCACGGTGTCTCCCTGTCGGAGTACACCTCGCTCGGGATTGGCGGAACGACCGATCTCCTCCGTATCCGGAGCCATGATTCCATTCCGCCGCTCTTGGAACTGTTGGATACCTCCGGAGTCCCACACAAGTTCCTTGGAGGGGGATCCAACCTTCTGGTGGACGACGGCGAGCTTCCGTGGGTAGTCCTGCAATTGGTGAAGCCTGATCCCGATGTGGTCCTGGACGGCAATTTGGCCCACGTAGATGCGGCCGCGGACCTTGGACGGATGGTGACGTTCTGCGCCCGGCACAATCTGGGCGGAATGGAAGGCCTGATCGGCGTCCCGGGCACGGTAGGGGGAGCTCTGCGCATGAACGCCGGGGCGTACGGTATGCAGATTGGGTCTTATGTGCGCGAAGTGAAAGTCTACCGGGCAGCCGACAGGAAGATCGAAATCCTGCGGGGAAGCCAAATTTCCTTCGAATATCGCCACACTTCGTTTGGGCCTGATGATATGATGCTCGCGGTGACATTGGAACTACCCTCCAAACCGTACAAGGAAATCCTCCAAGGTATTCGTATCTGCAACGAAAAAAGGCGTTCGAGCCAGCCGCTCGGTCAGAAGAGCGCTGGCTGCATCTTTAAGAATCCTCCCGGCGCTTCCGCCGGCCGCATGATTGACGAATTGGGCCTGAAGAGTCTTTCCGTGGGCGACGCTCGCGTGAGCGAACGCCATGCGAATTTCTTTGTGAACTCCGGCGAAGCTGCTGCCAGGGATATGCTTGCTCTTATCGCGGAGGTGCGCGAACGCGTGCGACGCGCTTATGGCGTAACGCTCGAAAACGAGGTGGTGATCTGGACCGCGTAAAGACATTGCGACGAAGCACTTCCTCCGCGGCGGAAGCGGAGCCATACCGCCCCGAACTGGTGACCGATGACGAGCCGCGTTATTTGCGCCGGCAAAAGCCGCTGGAGATCCGCCGCAAAAAATTTGGCGGAAAAAGCTGGCCTTTTTACAGGCGTGCCCTCCTCTTTACTCTCGCGGGCGCGGGGGTGATTTCGGTAGGTGTTGTTACCGGAAGATTTTTTTTGTATTCGCCGACGTTTTTGCTCCTGAAGCCGGAACAGATTGAGGTGACGGGAAACCACTACGTATCACGGGAAGCGGTGCTCGAACGCTTCTATGGCGACCGGGGACACAGTGTGCTCCAAATCCCGCTGGATGCCCGGCGCAGCCAGCTCGAGCTTTTGCCCTGGGTGGAATCGGCCAGCGTGCAACGCATCCTGCCAAATCGCTTGCGCGTAGCGATTATCGAGAGGACTCCGATTGCCTTTCTGCGCAGCGGAACCGATGTCGCCTTGATTGACGCTTACGGAGTCATTCTCGATCGCCCGCAGGGAAATGACTTTCAATTCCCAATCGTCAGCGGTGTGGGTGAAAGCGTCCCTCGCGAAGAGCGCGCCCGGCGCATGCAAATCTATCAGGAGTTCATGAAGGATGCGGATTTTGTGCGCTCGGAATCTTCGGAGCACGTGAGCGAGGTGGATCTCTCCAACCCGAAGGATTTGCGCGCGGTGATGGCCGGTTTTGCGGGAACCACTCTTTCGCAGGCCGTGACCATTCATTTTGGCCAGGACGATTTCGCAGGGAAATACCGCATGCTCTTGGACAATTTCGCGCAATGGCAGGCGAATGCGGGCTGCGTGCAGAGCTTGGATTTGCAGTACTCGCGCCAGGTGGTTTTGAATCCTGACTCAAATGCTTGCGGATCGCAGATTCCCGCTGCAAAAAAGACAAAGTAGGTTTTGGGGAGAATGCGTTTGTCGAAGAAAGATAAATACATCGTCGGCCTGGATATTGGCAGCACAAAGACTTGCGCGCTGATCGCGGAGATTGCCGACGACCAGGTGAAGTTCTTGTCGCTCGGCGCGGCGGAATCGAAAGGCCTCCGCAAAGGGCTCATTGTCAATCTCGATGCGACCGTCAGCTCCATCCGGCGCTCCGCCGAAGAAGCGGAAGGTGTTTCCGGCGTTCCCATTGAGTCGGCGGTCATTGGGGTTGCGGGCAGCCACGTCCGCGGCGTCAACAGCCGCGGCGGTGTCACGCTGGGCAACCGCGGGCGCGACATCGAACGCGAAGATGTTCGCCATGCGGTGGACGCCGCGCGCAATATCTCTCTTCCCGAGGACCGCGAAATCCTGCATGTCTTGCCGCACGAATTTATCGTGGATGCACACGACGGCATCAAAGATCCCTTGGGCATGATCGGGCAGCGCCTCGAAACGAACGTGCATCTCGTCACCTCTTCCGTCGCTGCGACCCAGAATCTCGTCACCGCCGCGAATCGCGCGGGCATTTTAATCAGCGACACAGTTCTCGAGCCTCTCGCCGCTGCCGAATCCTCTTTGACGCAGGACGAGCGCGAACTGGGTTGCTGCCTCGTGGACATTGGTGGCGGCACCACGGAGATCATCGTTTTTGGCGGAGGCGTCGTTCGCCACACCGGAGCCGTTCCCGTGGGCGGCGATCATTTTACGAATGACCTGGCTGTGGGATTGCGCACTCCGATCCCAGAAGCCGAACGCATCAAGCGCCACCACGGATGGGCCGCTGCCTCACAGATGACCGAAGACAAGGCACTCGAAATTGCCAGCGTTGGCGACCGCCCTCCGCGTACCGTTTTCTCGCGCATGCTGACGGAAATCATCGAGCCTCGCGCTCAGGAATTGTTGGCCCTGATTCGCGACGAACTGCTGCGTTCCGGTCTCATCAAGCAGATTCCGGCTGGATTTGTTCTTGCTGGCGGCGGCGCTCGCCTCCATGGCCTTGTGGAATCGGCGGAGGAATCCTTCCGTCTTCCGGTGCGCATCGCGGAGCCCAAAGGTTTGCTGGACATGCCGGAACAGGTCGCCCAGCCGGAATATGCTGCTGTCGTAGGTTTGGTGCTTTATGGAGCTAAAGCGCGCCGCGTCCAGGCCCAGCGAACTGCGAACCTGGTCTCGAAATTGAAGTCCATGTTTGCGGGTGCATAAAACTCAGGAAAACGGTTTGCCAGCCCGTTAGGGGGAGAGTATGACAGGGAAAGATCCGGTAATTCGTATGAGTTTTGGCGAGGAGTTATCGCCGGCAAAGATCAAAGTGATCGGCGTCGGTGGTGGCGGCTGCAACGCCGTCAACCGCATGATCCGCGCCAAGGTCGAAGGCGTCGAATTCATCGCCGGGAATACGGACCTGCAGGCGCTCAAGCTGTCGCAGGCCCCGGTGAAGCTGCAGCTCGGCGCAAAACTTACGAAAGGTCTCGGCGCGGGCGCCAATCCGGAGATCGGCCGAAAAGCCGCTCTCGAGGACACCGACAAGATCATCGAAGCCCTCGAGGGCTCCGATATGATCTTCATCACCTCCGGCCTCGGCGGTGGCACGGGCTCTGGCGCGGCGCCGGTCGTTGCTTCACTTGCAGGCGAACTTGGGGCGCTTACTGTCGCCGTGGTTACCAAGCCGTTCGCGTTCGAAGGCAAGCGCCGCATGCTTCAAGCGGAACAGGCGCTGCAGGAACTCATCGGCGCCGTGGACACCGTCATCGTTATTCCCAACGAGCGCCTCATGGAAACGGTCGAGCGCGGCACGAGTTTCTTCGACGCGTTTCGCATCGCCGACGATATTCTCCGCCAGGCGGTACAGGGCATTTCGGACATCATCACCGTGCCGGGTATCATCAATCGCGATTTCGCTGATGTGAAAGCCATCATGAGCGGCCAGGGCTACGCCGTGATGGGCACGGCCGTGGCCACGGGCGCGAATCGCGCTGTGGACGCTGCCAATCGCGCGATTTCCAGTCCCTTGCTCGAAGACAATTCCATCCAGGGCGCTCAGGGCATTCTCATCAACATCTGCGGCAGCCCGAACCTCACGCTCCACGAAGTCCATGAAGCGTCCTCCATCATTCAGAAGGCCGCCCACGAGAATGCCAACATCATTTTCGGCGCCGTGCAGGACGAAGGCATGAAGGACGCCGTCAAAATCACCGTCATTGCCGCAGGTTTCAAGGAAGCCAACAAGAAAAACATCCACCAGAAGCCGCAATTCCTCCCGAAGACTTGGAAAGCAGGCAGGGAAGAATCCGTTGCCGCTGCTGCTTCCGGTGGGCTTGCTTCACAAAATGTCGTCCATCAGGTCCAGCAAAATGTAAGAGAGGTCGCCCGGGATGTTCCCGCGGACGACCTCGATGTTCCCACATTCCTTCGCCGCCAGGCCCAGAAAGCTTGAACTAGCCAAGGATTGGACTTTTGGGTTTGGAGCACGATCCCGCGCGGGACCGTGCTCCTTCGGCTTACTTGGTATCTACGACGATGTAGTGCGTTGTCCCCCCACGGTTTACGAGCAGGAGCAAAGCGCCTTGGTTGCCTGCCGACTCGAGCGCCTCGTTGTATTGCTGCACGTTGTGAACCGGCTTGTGATTCACTTCCTGAATCACATCGCCGCGTTGCAAGTCGGCTGCGGCCGCCATGCTCGATGGATCAACCGAAGTCACCACTACGCCTGTTGTTCCCCCGGGCAAGCCGAGTTGTTGTCGGTCGTCCGGGGATAGATTCTCCACTTGAACCCCGCTCAGTGCGGATTTCGAGCCTTCTTGAGTGGACGCCTGTTCCTCTTTCTCTGTCAACTCATTGAGTACGACGGTCACGTCCTTTGTCTGTCCGTTGCGGTAGATCGTCAAGTGCACAGGAGTATCTGGTGCAGTTTCCGAAATGCGCACGCTCAGCTCATCCGGCCCGCTGACGGGCTTTCCGTTCAGGTCCAGAATCACATCGCCGCGCTGGATTCCCGCCTTTGCTGCCGGGCTTCCAGGTGTCACGTCGCCAACCAGCACCCCTCCGCCCTGGCTGAGGCCGAACGCCTTGGCCACGTCAGGCGTCACCTCCTGAATCATGACCCCGAGGTGTCCGCGCACGACCTTCCCGTGGTCCACGATCTGCTCCATGACGTTTCGCGCCATGTTGACTGGAATGGCGAAGCCCACGCCCGCGTTGCCGTTGCCTCCGCCCGTGATGATCGCGGTGTTGACTCCGATCAGGTTTCCGTGCAGGTCAATCAGCGCGCCACCCGAATTGCCGGGGTTGATCGCCGCGTCCGTCTGAATAAAATTCTCGTACCTCTCGATGCTTCCGCCGAGCCCTCGCCCGGTCGCGCTCACGATGCCCATCGTCGCCGTTTCTCCGATGCCGAAGGGATCACCGATCGCGAACACCAGGTCGCCAACCTTCAAATTTGAAGAATCTCCAAGCGTGAATGTTGGCAGATTTGTCGCGTCAATTTTGAGCACCGCAACGTCCGTCCGCGAATCCGTTCCGACTACTTTGGCGGTGTACTTTTTCTTGTCCCGCGTGAAGACGCTGATATCCGTCGCGCCCGCCACCACGTGATTGTTCGTCAGAATGTAGCCGTCCGGATTTACGATCACTCCCGAACCCAGGCTGTACTCTCTCTGGGATTGTGGCTGAGAAAATTGCTGCCCGAATTGATTGCCGAAAAATTGCCGGAAGAACGGGTCCGCGAAGAAGTTGGGAACGTTGTTCTGTTCCTTGACCACTTTCGAGGACGAAATGTTCACCACCGCCGATAGCGCCGGGTCCAGAATGGAAGAATATCCATTCTTGAAATCCGCCAGGCTCACGGGAGCCGGATCGCTCGCGATCTTCAGCGGCACTTTTGCCGGTGCGGGGCTGTCACTCACTGCCTTTCGCACCGCCCAGGCGCCGGCAACCCCCGCTCCTCCTAGTCCCACCACAAGCGCTGAAGCTAAAATCCAGCGCCGTACCTTTTCACTTCCGTTCAACATTCCATTTCTCCTTTTAGGCTTCTCTCCATCTTTTCTGGAGGCCTGTTTACCTCTTGAAATCCTCTAGATTTGACGCTCAAGCGTTCTTGTCGTGAGCGGACGCGGTTCTTCATCCCGCTTTGAGTTGAATCTGCCGCGCGTAATCGCCCTGGCCCCGGGGAACAAACTCGATGGTCACCGCGCCTTGCACGTGATCCTGCAACGCCGCGAGCTGAATCGGATGTTGATTGAGTTCGATCTTAGTGCATTTTGTCACTTTGAAGTCGAAGGGAATATCGCCCGAGTCTTTTACAACGACGAGATTCTGCGATGGATCAACCATCACCAGCGTTCCCGAAAGTGTTTCCTTCTTCCCCAGGATGGCATTGCTCTCTGTATTGTCGTTTGCTTTTGTTGCGGCCGTTTTGGCGAATGCGGCCGTATGGACTTCCGAATTTGTTTTCTCTGGATGGCTTTGTGCCCCCCCGCAGACGGCGGCGAGGCCGAAAACACTGGCAATCGCCATTGTAAACAAACTTCCTTTCATGATTTTCATACTGCGACTCCTCTGAACAATTTCAGGTGATCGGGCCCGGGGCGGTAAGCTCCGCGGCAGGTTTTCGCACTAGAAAGTTGGGCGTCGGCCTGACGGAAACTTTCTCTCTCTCGCTGCCTTGCTTCCGCGAAATGGCCCGCCCTTGAGCCGCCTGCGGATCTCGCGATTGCTCCAATCCGCCCACCAGCAATTTGGATGCACTCTAGGTAGAATTGAGTTGCAGGGCCGTTTCTGCGTGTATCGTGATGCGATACAAATCTTGCTCCTCGGCCCTCCCTATCTTCGTTCTTCCGTCGGCAACGAGCCGCACCCTCTGCGTGCACTTCCGGATACGTCCTTGCCACTTCTCCCGCGGAGCTCGGCGCCCACGGGAAACAACCGCAACTTTTCTTCCGTCCTGCTGTTATATAGAATGGGGTTTCAGAGTGCGGTAGGAAGGCGCTCGGATCTGCCGGTTCTGCATTTCCGGCCGGCTCCGGCGAGGGTAGACAACCATGCGCTACTTAAAATATCTTGCCCTGCTGGCAATCTTCGTTTTCGCGGCTGCTGCGCCCTCACAGGCGCAGGTCCGCGTGGCAGTCGGCGTCGGTTACGGCGCACCTTATGCCTACGGGCCCGCCTACGCCTACGGACCGCCTCCCGTTTGCACCTATGGCTACTATGGCTATTATCCTTATGCTTGCGCGCCTTATGGCTATTATGGTCCTAGCTGGTTCGTTGGCGGAGTCTTCATCGGCGCAGGTCCTTGGTACCGCGCCTATTATGGCTATCGAGGCTATTGGGGCTATCGCGGCTACTACGGTCATCCAGGTTATTACGGTCACCCAGGCTACTATGGCCACCCAGGTTACTACGGTCGTCCTGGCTACTATGGCCGTCCGGGCTATGTAGGTCACGGCCCTGGGTACAGCGCGCCGCGCGGCTACGCTCCCAGTCGTGGCTACGCCCGCGGTCCCTCTGGAGGGTTCCCTGGTGGTGGCGGGTATCGCGGCGGCGGAGGCTTTCATGGAGGCGCGGCTCACGGCGGCTTCCATGGCGGCGGCCATCGCTGATTGATCGCGGAATTCTTACTTCGGTGCAAGACGGCCAGCGGATCCATCGCTGGCCGTTTTTCTCTGCGGCTTCCTCGCTGAGCCTCGAATCCCCAAAGTCACTCTCGCCGGAGTTTTAAGGCGTCTGCGCGCCTTGCGTTCCCACGTATAAGGAATACAGCGACTGGCTCGCCGTCATGAACAGCCGGTTCTTTTTCGCGCCTCCGAAACACAGATTCGCGCACGTCTCCGGCAGATGAATCTGCCCAATCAGCTTCCCGTCCGCTGCGAACACATGCACTCCATTGAAGCTTCCTCCCGCCCATCCGGCGGCCGACCACACGTTTCCGTCCACGTCGCACCGGATTCCGTCCGAACTCCCGGGCGAGAGGTCCGCGAAAAGTTGCTTGCTCTTCAGCCGCATGCCGTCTTCCACGTCATATACCCAGATCGGATGCGGATCTCCTGCATGCTTCGGCTCGCCCGTGTCCACGATATACAGCCTCTTTTCATCCGGCGAAAAACAAATCCCGTTTGGCCGCCCGAGGCCTCCCTCTACGACTGTCACTTCTTTCATCTTCGGTTCCAGACGATATACATTCGTCGGCAGCTCGAACGCGGCTTTGTGGCCCTCGTAATTGGACAGGATTCCGTATCCGGGATCCGTAAACCAGATCGCTCCGTCCGAATGCACCGTCACATCGTTCGGCGAATTCAGCGGCTTCCCCTGAAAATGATCCATGAGCACTGTAATTGCGCCATCATGTTCGGTCCGCGTCACGCGTCGCGAATCCTGCTCGCAACTCACCAGCCTGCCTTCCCGGTCCCGGCAATTTCCGTTGCTGTAGTTTGAAGGTTTTCGAAACTCGCTGATCTCTCCCGTCTCCTCCAGCCATCGCAGCATCCGGTTGTTCGGGATGTCGCTGAACAGCAGATACCTTCCATCCCCAAACCATACCGGTCCTTCCGCCCAGCGCGCTCCTGTGAACAATCGCTCAATCGCCGCATTCATCACCTTGTACTGCGCAAATCTGTCATCCAGAATTTCCACGCGAGGATCGGGATACTCCACTGGATTCTGCTCCCGTTGTTCCGCCATCGTCCACGGAGTGACTGCCAGTGCCGTCGCCGCCCCTGTAGCCGCCTGGATAAACGTGCGTCTCTGCATGATTTTCCCTCAACCCCTGAATTTTGTTCCTCGTGCCTTGGAACACTCACGGCCGATTCGGAAATCTCTTCCGCTTTCCGGGCTACTCGTGTCTCAGAGCCGTCATCGGATCAACGCGCGTCGCGCGCACCGCTGGCATGATGCACGCGGCGACCGCCACAAATAGCAATACTATGCCAACTCCCGCGAACGTCAGCGGGTCATGCGCGCTTACTCCGAAGAGTTGATTCGCCATCATTCGCGTCAAGGCGAGAGCTGCCGCGATCCCGATGACCACTCCTGTTAAAGCCATTCTCGCTCCCTGTCCGGCCACCAGCCGCAAAATGTCCTCTCGGTCCGCGCCCAGCGCTATGCGCACTCCGATTTCCTGTGTTCGCTGGGTCACGAGATAGGAAATTACGCTGTAAATTCCCACGCACGCGAGCAGCAGCGCTAGCGCCGCGAAAGCGCCGAGAAGGATCATGGACACTCTCCGCGCTGCATACGAACGGGTCACCACCTCGTCCATCGTCACGACGTTGTAAATCACATCGCGGACATCAATTTCTTCCACTGCTCGCCGGACCCCGCCCATCACCGCCGTCGGATCGCCCTTTGTACGAAGCACGACGGCCACTGAATCCGCCACCAGCGGCATCAGCTTTTCCGGCAGCTGCATGAACGGATAATCGAACTGAGCCTGGATGCCTGATCTGCCATCGGAATCGAGTCCCCACTGCTTTACGTGTCCTACCACACCCACAATTTCCGCTTGCACCTGGAAGGTTGCGAGATTGATCCGCTTTCCGATCGGATTCTCATGCGGAAAATACTTGCGCGCAAAAACGTCGTCAACGTCCACCACCACCGGCGCATGCTCGTTATCCTGCTCGGTCACGAATCGCCCGCGCTCCAGCTTCATTCCCATCGCCCTCTGGAAGCCCGCTTCCACCAGATAAAACATCGCCTGATGCATGTCCTGAAGGTTTGCCGGCTTTGCCTCGCCCTCGATCCAGAATGACTCCGCCGAATTGTGGATCATAGGCCGCGACCCGACCGTCACAGACACGGCCTCCACTCCGGGAATGCTCCGCATCTCCTCGTCGAACTGCCGTAATCGCGCGCGCGTTTCCGCCGACGTCGTCTTTGCCGTTGCCGGCATGGACAGTGCAAACGTTATCGCGTGGCTCGGATTGAATCCCGGATTCACCCTCCACAGCGCCGCCAGGCTTCGTACCATCAGCCCCGCGCCCACCAGCAACACCATCGCCATGGCCACTTCCCCGGCCACGAGGATTCCTTGCAGCCGGTGCCGCGCCCCGCTTGCTCCGCGGCCGCTCTCCTTCAATGTCTCCTGCAATCTCACTCGCGTTGTTTTCAGCGCCGGCGCCAGCCCGAATAGAATTCCCGCCAGAAGTGATATTCCCATCGTAAACAGCAGCACTCGTGCGTCGAGCGACACTTCACTGGAGCGCGGCAATTCGCCGGGCATCGCCTTGAGCATCGTTCTCGTGCCCACAAACGCCAGCCCCAGTCCCAGCGCTCCTCCCATCCCGGAAAGCAATACGCTCTCCGTTAGAAGCTGCCGGATCAGCCGCGCCGGGCTGGCTCCCAGTGCTGCCCGGACCGCCAGTTCGCTCGACCTTCCCACGCCCCGCGCGAGCAGCAGATTCGCGACGTTGACGCACGCGATCAGCAGCAGAAATCCCACTGCCGCAAGAAGCACCACCAGGAATGGCTGCACGTTTCCGACTATGTCCTGTTTCATTGAAACCAGCGTGATCCCCACGGATTTGTCCGTCTCCGGGTACTCCACCGCCAAATTCCGCGCCACGTCGTCCATGTCGCTTTGGGCCTGCGCCAGCGTCACGCCCTGCTTTAGCCGTCCCACCGCATGCGCGCTCATGTCAATCCCGCGGCTGCGAAACGATGGATCGTTCCACTGCCCGAGCGGCGTATAAACGTCTCGATCGCTTCCGTAGAACCTAAAGCTCGCGGGAATCACGCCCACGACCGTGTACGAAGCGCCGCCCAGGACGATCGCATGGCCCACAATCGCAGGCGACGATCCAAATCTCCTCTTCCAGAACCCTCCTCCGAGGATTACCACCGGCTCGGCGCCTACATGGTCGTCGTCCGCGCCGAACGTTCTTCCCAGCACCGGCTCGACCTCCAGCGTCGAAAAAAATCCCGCCGAGATCATGTAGCCCGTCACGCGCTCGGCTTCGCCCTTGCCGACAAAGTTGTAATCCTGGTTTCGGTACATGGCCATCGAGGAAAACGTCTGCGTATCCCTCTGCCAGTCCAGAAAATTCAGATACGTGATCGGTCCCGCATGGTATCCCGGTGTTTTGCCGTAAATTGCAATCAGCCGCCCCGAATCCGGATAAAGCAGCGGATTCAACAGCACACCGTTCACCACCGAAAAAAGGGCGGTGTTTGCTCCTATCCCGAGAGCCAGCGTGAGCACCGCCACCGCCGTGAATGCAGGAGCTTTCCCCAGCAACCGTGCGCCGTACCGCAAATCTTGCCAGAGTGTCTTCATGGTCCGCTCGCCAGCATCCTGGCGCAAATGCCATGCCAGTGCGCGACGCATTGTAGCCTCTTCGGCCCTCAAAATACCCGTATGATAAAAACTGAAGAAATTACCTCTTGCCGGAGGCTCCATGCTCTTCGATTTCGCCGCCGTCTCACCCAGGGAGCGCTACAAGCTCCTCGTCTCCGCTGTTACGCCTCGCCCGATCGCCTGGGTCGTTAGCCAGGACGCCAACGGCCACCTCAACGCCGCGCCGTTTTCATTCTTCAATGCATTTGCCGGCGATCCTCCCGTCGTCGGCATCGGCATCAGCAGCCATGAGCCCGGCCGTCCCAAGGACACTCGCCGCAACATCCGCGAAACGCGCGAATTCGTCGTCAATCTCGTCTCCGAGGAAGCGGCTCCCCTCATGAACATCACCGCCATCGAATTCGAAGCGAGCGTCAACGAGCTCGTCGAAGCGCAGTTGGTCACTCTTCCCTCGGTTCATGTCAAGCCCCCGCGGATCGCCATCAGTCCCGTTTCCATGGAATGTGAGCTGCTCCAGATCGTCGAACTCGGTCCCGCCACCGGCCTCGTCCTCGGCCGCGTCCTTGCCATGCACGTTCGCGATGACGCCGTCCTCGATCCCGCCAAGCATCTCATTGATACCCCTGCGCTCAAGCTCATCGGCCGCATGCACGGCACCGGGTGGTACGCCCGCACCTCCGATCTCTTCCAAATGGACCGCATCCCCCGCGCAAGCTGGACCCTTCGCGACGGCCATCCTGCTTCCAAGTCATGAACCGCGCCCCACTATCCACTTAACTAGAGCAATGATGGGCACCAGGATGACCGCCACTTTCCCTAGAACATACCAAGCTCCGATGAAGGCAGTGAAAGCTAGAAATATGAAACTCAAGACGTGCGAGACAATTGAGCGAGGGTAGGAGAACCAAACAGGGAACCAAAGGCAAAACACTAGAAAATACGAGAAGAAGATAGCCACTACCCAGCGTCGCGGCCGGGACTTCTCCGGGATCCTATGGTAGACCTTTCCCCCGCTGAGAATGAGAACTGAAGTCACAGTTACGAAAACGGAGAGCAAACTGAGGAATGCAACCACCAGCACGGTGGCTTTGGACTGGTCCATTTCTCGCGACTCCACGCTAGCGATACATACTCTGTCTACGCGTCAATCCTCGACGAGAGGACCTCCAAAAGGAGCGATGGCACCCCCCGCAAGCGCTCAACGGTCAACGTTAAGGCCCAATTGCCTTGCCGCCGACTTTAAACCCCGAACTGCCGCAAATGATGATCCAGATGTTTGTACATCAGCGTCGCCCACTCTTCTGCCATCATCGGCCCAAAAAAAGTGTGCGGATGCTTCGTGCATCCTCCCGGCCCCGCTGCGGCAAACCGGTCAATCAACGCGCACAATTTCTTCCGCTCCGCTTCCAGGTCTCGTTCATCCGCCACTACCAGACTCTTCGCCGTTGGTGCGTTCCGTCCCATCGGCTTTTCGTCCCGCAGCACCTTTGACTTCACCATCGGCCCAAGGATCCGCCCCAGAAACATTCTCGGCGGCAAACTGTCTCCGACCGCCCACTCCATGGGCCCCGCGCAGTGTGCCACCGCCTGCGCCACATTCATCTTGCCCCACTGCCGCTGGCTGTCCGGTCTCAGCCGCGCGATCCGCTCCTTGATCTCCTCCGCAACGCCCGCCTCATAAAGATTTTTCATTTGCGTCCTCCCTCACCCCATCTCTCGCAATGCAGTCAGCGCGATCCGGCTGCCGGGTCACCAAATCCTCACAGCTTCGCTTCTTTGGCGCGCCTCGTCCATTCCCAGATCCCGCCCGTCACCTCAACCGGCAGCCGGTGTCCCGCTTGCCGCGCGATCATCACGATCTGTCCCCGGTGATGCCCTTC
>Ga0335076_10000596_pt1 | contig 33721 bp, 29 predicted proteins | sample Lox_Sample_25_FD_206717 | JGI IMG/M metagenome (GOLD analysis project Ga0335076, IMG submission 206717) | Soil microbial communities from Loxahatchee National Wildlife Refuge, Florida, United States - Lox_Sample_2.5 | ecosystem: Environmental > Terrestrial > Soil > Wetlands | place: USA...
TGCTTTTCACGCAGATGTCGTTATTCCACCCTATCGAAATCTCGCGACTACCACTGCAGTACGTTGGACTAGAGCGGAACGAGGGTGGTCCCTTTCCGCAACCGCTGACGCATGTTAATGATGGAGTTCTATCCCAGGTCGCTATGTCTGATTTCGATGGAGCCTTCTGGTTTACCGGCGCCAACGGCGACAAAGTCGAGGGCTTCCTCGTCAAGCCTCCGAACTTTGATCCCAACAAGAAATATCCCGTGAAGTTTCTCATTCACGGCGGGCCGCAAGGGGCTTGGGGAAACGACTGGTCGTACCGCTGGAATCCGGAACTGTTTGCGTCACCAACTTCGGCTAACCCCAGCGGCCACGTCGTCATCATGATCAACTTCCACGGCTCGACCGGCTACGGGCAGAAGTTCATTGACTCGATCAACGGCGATTGGGGCGGCGCTCCGTTTGAAGATTTGATGAAAGGGCTGGACTACGCCGAGAAGACGTATCCGTTCATCGACAAGGACCGCGAGTGCGCGCTGGGCGCGAGCTACGGCGGATACATGGCCAACTGGATTCTCGGCCACACCGACCGCTTCAAGTGCATCGTCTCGCATGACGGCATGTTCAATACTTACTCCGCCTGGGGCACGACGGAAGAACTCTGGTTCAATAACTGGGAGTTCAAAGGCACTCCGTATACGAATCCCGCGATGTACGACAAGTGGAACCCACGCGCCTTCGCGAAGAATTTCAAGACGCCCACGCTCGTGATTCACAGCCAGCTCGACTACCGCCTCGACGTCAGCGAAGGCTTCCAGCTCTTTACCACGCTGCAGACCATGGGTGTGCCGTCGAAGATGCTCTACTTCCCCGACGAAGGGCACTGGGTGCTGAAGCCGCAGAACTCGCAGCTCTGGTGGAAGACGGTCAATGACTGGGTGGACCAGTGGACGAAGAAGTAGCCAGTTGTGGGGCGGACGTTCCTGTCCGCCCCGCCGGCGCTACTCACAGCTGGCTACTCTTCCCCGCCTAACTGCCTAAACGGCCCGTGGCGCGGCGGCAGTTGCACAGGCGAATGAACGTTGCCTCCCATCGGCGTCAGAACCTGAAAATGAAACTGAGCGGTCGCGGGCCCGGCGCCGGCGGCGATCATCACGTCGCAATAGCCCTGGACGGTGCCGACGGTCGGCCGCATCGTGGCCAAGCCGCTTGAATCCGACGCGGCCTGCACAGTGTATGTTCCAAGAATCACGGGCGTTTCATTGCCGCCGCCATTGCCCTGCGGAAAGCGCATCAGGGTGACATCGAACGTGACAGTCACCCCCATGACCGAGTTCGAGGGCGAAGCTCCATCCGTGATTCGCAACACCAGGGGCTGGAACGATTGTCCGGCGGGTACCACTTGCGTCGATCCGCTGGCGGGCTCCAGGGTCCACTTGGAAGCGGGCGTCGAGAACATGGTGAAGGTCTGACAGGGTGAGTTCCCGGGAGCGACACAAGCCGTCACCTGCACGTCAGCGTTGTGATTGGCGAGGTGCGCGGACGTGGAAGCGTACCCGGAAGTGTCCGTCGTGCCGGTGCCGGAGGAGAGACTAGCCGTGCCCTTCGAAACCCTGAAGTTCACCGTGACGCCAACCTGCGGTGTACCCTGGCTCAACACACGCACGGTCAGTGGAACGTCGAGAGTGGCGCCCTGGCCAATCCACTTCGTAGACGCGATGGCACCGATATCGAGCGCGGACTTTGTCCCAATCACCGTAGCCTGCTTCGACTTGGGCGGACTGTACGAGAGCGGAGCCAGGGCGGCTGTGACGGCGCTGGTTCCGGTGGCGGTGGGAGTGACTCCTGTGGAGGCAATACCAGATTCGTCCGTCAGGACCGAGCAACTGCCCGCTCCCGCGCAGGCGGAAAGTGTCGCCCCGTTCGTCGTCGACCATGCGATGGTGGCGCCGGCGACGGGCGTTACACCGTCGGACGCAACGGCACGCACGCGAATTGGATTCGCGGCTTCTACACCCAGCGGGGTCGAAGGTTCGGTCGTTTGTAGTGCGAGGAGCAGGTCGGTCCCGGCCGCGCCGTAGGTAAGCGCGTCCGTCATTTGCGAAAAACCACCGGTCGCGGGATCGCTGAGGACGAGTGTCGCAGTGCCGTCCTGAACTCCTGCCGGCAGCACTGCCTGCACATCATTCGCAGACGTTCCGAGCACCGTTCCACTCACGCTGCCGACAGCGACCTGCAGCACTGGATTGAAGCCGAGTCCATGAAGGGTGACCGGCCCGCCGTGTAATCCGATTCGCGAGGGGGTGACGGTATCGGAATAGAGCACGCTGGCGTTGTAGAAGTAGTCAGGGCGGCCATCGCCGCGCAGATCGGCCACGCCGATGCGGAAAACATCGTCCGCGAAGAATTGCGCGTCGAGCCGCGTGGTTGCTGGCAGGAGAGAGTTGAACGCAGTCGTTGTCGCGGCTGGAGCCGGCCCGCCACTCTGATCGCTCAACTGCCAGATGCCGATCACGGGCATGAGTTTCGCTTGCGTCGGCTTGCCCGACTCGTCCAACGCCATGGCGGTCACTGACGCTGTGCGGTTCGCTTTTACCGGGAACTGAAACCAGTCGGCATCGCCGTACCCGGAAATCCAAGCCCCCCAGCCGCCGCCCTTGGGCAGCACAGCGGGATTCGCGTAGGTGGCTCCACTCCCGGGATGCCGGCCGGCAACAGCACTGTTTTGCATAACGATGTCCTGAGCGACCTGGCCGCCGGACTGCACTGTGACCACCACCGGTGTGAACGAACCCGAAGGGATGACCTGATAAGGAGCATATGGCCCAACGCCTTCGGACCAGTTGGCGTTCACTCCCTCGACGCTCAACTGGTACTTGGCAGAACTGGCGCCAGTGGGGATTTCCAGGCCCGCCAGATCAAACGTCCCTTCAACCGCAGGATCGTTGGACCCGAAGAAGTCGCAGGGCTGGCCGCCGGAATCGAGATAGCCGTTCACCGGATTGCCGGCATCCCCGCGGAAGGCGAACCCGGAAACCGACGTGGCGACATACTTCCTCGATGGCTGGCCTGAGTCCAAGCGGCGCGCGACGACATTCACGCCCTGCATCGCCTGCACAGGGTTCCCGCCCGCATCGCTGAAGTAGACGCTGCCATGAATTCTGCCCGTCGCAGACGCGGCTGGATAGAGCCGGCTCAGCGAGGCGCGGTCGTCCATTTTCGGTGTGTCGGCATCGGGATAGCAGGCGCTGATCGGCACACACGCGTCCGAATCGAGGAAGTGCATCAGCGGGAATCCCTGGAAGTCGTCCGCGACCGGCGGAGGGTTGCGCGTGATCACATTGGGATTGGCCTGCGACCAGCCGACTCCGAGCACTCGGCCGAGCGTCCGCACCAGACGATAGCGGATCTCGGGAAACTGTGATGTTGTCGTGGCGCACGCACCGTTAATGACGATCAGGCCGTGTGTGAGGTGGGCATCGGCGCTGAAGTTATCGGGACCGCCGAAGACCGCATTGAAGAAACACAGGCCCGGGTCGCCCGCACCTTGACCGAGCAGCGCGTTGGTGACCAGTCCATCGTAGTCATAGACGATGCCCACCGGCGTCGTGAGGGCGCCGGGCTGGATGTCGTCAGGGATGGAATACGAACCGTCGGGATAGCCGACCACATTGGCGCCGCTAACGTCCTCAGCGAGGTGTCCGGCCTGGGTCACGCTCAGCGCCGCGCCGGGGACTGTGGTCCAGCGGCTGACAACGTCGGCCACCAGCACGTCGGCCTGTCCGCCGCTCAAGACCGGGCTGAGATCGCCTTGATCGGTGTAGTACTGCACGGTCCCGCCGGACCACGTCAGGGGTTGACCCTTCACCGCGGCATTGAAACCGGCACCGGCGACATAAGCGGGCCCTCCTGCCATGGCAAAAGCGGCCACACAACAAAGGAAGGCGATGACACTCAGAACTCGGTGGGGCATGTTCACTCCTTCCCTTCGCGGGCACTGCGAATGGCGCGCTCGATCTGACTGAGGCGGTCGGGCTGCGTTACGACCGTGTGTGGTGATCGCAGGACGTGCGCGCGGTCATTGACGGGCGCCTCCGGCAATCCCGCCCCGAAATTTCCTTTGGCATCGATTGCGATTTGGCCCATGGGTCCGCCCACCGGGCTGCTCAAGCCCGCCGAACTGGGAGGATAGAAGAACAACAACATCCTCTGGGCGCGGCGCATCGGGCGCTGCATCGGCCAGACGGCGGCCCACTCGCGGATGGTGATCACTTGCCCCGAGCGCACGCCGGCAACGCCGCGATCGACGTGGAATTTCACGCGAAAGGTGGGAACCGGACTGTCTTGTGTCGGCGCGTACCTTTCAATGCTGAGGACCGTCCCGGTAAAGATGAGCCCCGCGGCGCGCGAAACCTGTTTCCAGTGTGGACCGAGGACACGTTCGGCAGCGCGTTGATCCGGAGACTGTGCAAGAGCGGCGCATGACACGCACAGCAGGACTCCGGTCACTATCCCTTTGAAGATAGACATACTGACACCATTTCTGGAGGGATCGGGACCGGGAGAGGTCCTGGGAGTGGAATCAGAGTAGCGCGACGGCAATCACGCGGATGTGCGGGCGGTCACGTGTCCTTTGTGATGAATTCTGGACAGCCGACGGGAACCGGAAACACGCTACTGAAAAAACAAAGAGTCACCCGAAAGCGCCGTCAGGGCGGCCTCTCCGGATGGTACACTCGGCAGCAATCCTCAGTTGGGGCAATTCGCGATGTCAGCCATGCCTTCACCAAAAACACCGGTCTATCGCTTCGGAGGCTATGAGTTGGACTCCGTCACCGGGGAACTGAAGAGCGCCTCCGCGAAAGTGCAACTGCAGGACCAGCCGTTGCGAGTGCTGGTGGCCCTTCTGGAGCGTCCCGGTGAACTCGTGACGCGCGAGCAGCTCGTGGGTCGCCTATGGCCGCCCGAGACGTTCGTCGACTATGACCGCAGCCTGAACAAGGCAGTCAACAAACTGCGCGAGGCGCTGGGCGACTCCGCCGAGCAGCCTCGCTTCATTGAAACGCTGCCGCGCAAAGGATATCGCCTGATCGTTCCGGTCGAGGAGGTTGGAGCACCGGCTCAACCGCCGGACAGTCTGCCGCTTACTCGACCTCCCCGCGCCGTTCGGGCTTCGAGCTGGCGGTGGATCTTGTTTGGAGTGGCAGCATGCCTGGCCGGGGTGATCGCTGCCAATATCGGAGGCGCGCGAAACTGGCTGGCGCGCGCTCGTCCGGCGCTACCGCAGATGGGCACGCTGGCAGTGCTCCCGCTGGAGAGTCTTTCACAGGATCCCGAGGAAGGGTACTTTGCCGACGGCACCACCGACGCCCTGATCACCAACCTCGCCAAGATCAGCGCTGCCCGCATCACGTCTCGCACGTCGGTGATGCGTTACAAGGGAACGAAAAAGAGTGTCGGAGAGATCGGCCGAGAACTGGGCGTTGACGCAATTGTCGAAGGCACGGTCCAGCAATCCGGCAACCGCGTCCGCGTGACCGCGCAGTTGATCCAGGTGGCGACCGACATGCATCTCTGGGCCGAATCCTACGAAGAGGATGCCACGCAGATCCTCGAATTGCAGGCGAAGGTCGCGACCGACATCGCACGCAAGGTCAATACGGTCGTCCGTCCGCTCGACCAGCCCCACGAGGTCGATCCGCGAGCCTATGGGTACTACCTCAAAGGGCGATATTACTTCTTGCAGTACACGGGGCGCGGCTGGCAGCAAGCGATTGAGAATTTTCGCCAGGCGATTGCGATTGACCCGAAATTTCCCGAAGCCTACTCCGGCCTGGCCGATGCCTACATGGCGGCAGGCGGGTACAGCGTGATCACGCCGCAGGAAGCACGGACAGAAGGAAAAGCAGCCGCGCTGAAGGCTCTCGAACTGGACGAACGACTGGCGGGCGCTCACTACGTTCTAGGAAGTTTTTACGCCTGGTACGACTTGGACTGGGCCATGGCGGACGCGGAATTCCAGCGCGCCATCGCACTCAATCCCAACGATGCGCTCGGGCGCCACTGGCACGGCGGATATCTATCGCTTCTGGGCCGGCATGAAGAAGCGCTCGACGAGCACGAGCGCGCGCGGCAACTCGATCCGTATTCATTGATCATCAATGCCAACCTGGCGCGCGCGCTTTACTGGGCGCGGCGCTACGACGATGCCATCGGACAGGCCAAACACACGCTGCAACTGGATCCACGCTTTGGAGTCGCCGCACTGTGGCTGGAAGCGTCCTTGCGCCATAAGGGGATGTTCAAAGAGGCGGTGGCTCTCAGGAAAGCGTTCGATCCGGCGAATGCGCAGGCGATCGATCGCACCTTCCGGACCCAGGGCTTCACGCCCCTGCTGATGAAAAGCGGAGAGGAGTTCGAGAAGGACGGTGTGCTGGTCACTGCCGCGCGCTGCTATGCGCAGGCCGGACAGAAAGAGAAGGCACTCACCTTGCTCGAGAGCTGCCGTGAACGGGGCTGCTTTTCGCTGGCAAGCCTGAAAACCGAACCGGATTTTGACGTGTTGCGGGACGAACCCCGCTTTCAGAAGCTATTGCAGCAGGCTGGTTTGCCGGATTGACCATGGTCGTTGACCATGGTATTATTGCGGGATGGAAGAAATCGCCATTTCCAAATTCAAGGCAACCTGCCTCGCGGTGCTGGAGAAAGTCCGCCAGACGGGGAAACCCATTCTGGTGACCCGTTTTGGCGAGCCGATGGCGGAGGTCGTAGCTCCGTCTACGAAAAAGGTGACGCACTGGGTGGGCTCGCTGGCCAGCACCGGGAGGATCAACGGCGACATTATTTCTCCCGCCAGCGATGAAGAAGACTGGGAAGCCCTCCGCTGATGCGCTTGCTGCTGGACACACACATCTGGGTCTGGAGTGCTCTGGACCGCGCACGGATTTCCCAGCGAGTCCTGAAACAACTGGAAGAGCCCGGCAGCGAGCTCTGGCTGTCGCCCATCTCCCTGTGGGAAGTGCTCACCCTCTCTGAAAAAGGCAGGCTGACGCTCCGGCCTGACCCTGCGACCTGGATTGCCGCAACCCTCAGAGCGCTTCCGCTGCGCGAAGCTCAGGTCACCTACGAGGTGGCACGGGAAACCGCGAAGGTGGAGCTTCCACATCGCGACCCTGCAGACCGGTTCCTGGTCGCCACTGCTCGTGTATTCGACCTCAGGCTCGTGACCGCAGATGAGCGGCTGATCGAATCGCGGCAGGTCCCGGTCTTAGCGAACCGTTGAAACTACTTCTCTAGTGGATGGTCTTCGTCTTGCGCGACATGTAATCCATCAGCAGATATTGCCCGAGGGTATAAGGTGTCGTGAAGTAGGCTTTGCCGCGGCACATCTCCGTAACCTTCTGCACGAACTGCACCAGCCCATAGTCTGACGCCAGCATGAAGGTATTGATCAGCACGCCGGCGCGCTTGCACTTTGAAACTTCTTCCAGCGTCTGGCTGACGACCAGCGGATCGAGGCCGAACGCGTTCTTGTAGATGCGCCCGTCTTCGAGCGTGAGCGCCGAGGGTTTGCCGTCGGTGATCATGACGATCTGCTTCATGTCCTTGCGCTGGCGTTGCAGGATGCGCTGCGCCGCGCGCAGGCCTTCGCGCGTGTTCGTGTAATACGGGCCGACTTTCACGCGAGCGAGTTGCGAGAGCGGGACTTCCTCCGCGGAATCGTGGAAGAGCACGAGCGAGAGAGAATCGCCGGGATATTGCGTCCGGATCAGGTGCGAGAGCGCCATCGCGACTTTCTTGGCCGGAGTGAAGCGATCTTCTCCGTAGAGAATCATCGAGTGCGAGCAATCCAGCATCAGCACGGTCGCGCACGATGACTGGTACTCGCACTGATGCACTTGCAGATCGCGGTATTCGATGTTCAATGGCAGGTCGAGGCCCTCGCGCTGAATGGCGCTCGATAGTGTCGCGGTGATGTCAAGGTTGAGCGTGTCGCCGAACTCGTAGCGCTTCGAGGCTCCACTGGTTTCGATCCCAGTGGCCATGTCGCGTGTGTCATGGCGTCCGAAGCTGGACTTTCCCAGCGATCCGAGCAGATCGCGCAGGGCTTTGAATCCGAGGAAGTCGAGACTCTTGTCCGTGATTTCGAATCGCGCCTGCTGCTGCGCCTCGCCCACCTGTCCGCCCACACTCGATCGCTTGGAAGGGTCATGCGGCTGATCGATCGAGATGTAGTCTTCCTGCTGCATGCGTTCGATGAGTTTCTCGATCAGTTCGTCGAGTTCGCCTTCCATCTGCATCTGCTGCAGACGGTCGCGCATTTCGTCGTCGAACTGGTCGCCGTTGAGGAGCGCCTGCTCGATGGCGCGCTTCAATGCTTCCAGCGACTGCTCACCGTCGGGCATCTCGTACCAGAAATTGTCATTGAATCCGCTTTGCAGAAGGTAGTCGGAAAGCGCACCCAGCAGGTCCTCCAGGCTCATTTCGCCTGCGGGGTCGGGAACGTATTTGGAGTAGCGGATGCGTTTCATGACTAAGTCGATGGTCGTTCGCCATCCGCTGTTCGCCGTTCGCTATTCGCCCTTCGCCTTTCCCAACGACGAACGACTAACGACCAACGACGCCTTTGCGAACAGCGAACGACGAACAGCGAATAGCGTCCTAGTTAAAACTCCTTTTCGGGCGGTACGGCATTTCGTCGTCCTGCACCGGCCGTTCAGTCTTCTTCGGCGCCTGCGGCTGCTTCTCGCTCGCCGAAAAGACTCGCTCCTCGCTGCGACCGATGCGCTTGTGCGCGTGCAGGCCCTCCAGGATGAACTCTGCCGCTGACACCTGTTTTTCGATGGCGTCTTTCGGGCCGATGTTCACTTTTACGGTCTTTTCCATCAGGCCTTGAATGCTGCGCAGTGAGCTCAGCGCTTCCGTCGCGCCTGCCGAATCGGCGAGCTGAATTTCCCCGCCCAGATCGAACCACTGCACGATCTGCTGCATGTCGCTGTTCTTGAAATACGCGTCGTAGGCCTTGGCGATGGCCGCCCGGATCAGGTCCCGGCTCACGACATCGGCACCCTTCATCTCGCCTTCGTACTCCAGTTCGAGTTTTCCGGTAATCGCAGGCAGGGCGGCATAGATGTCGCTGATCCGCGGAACCACTACGCTCTCCTGATGGGTTAGCGCCCGGCGCTCCGCGTTCGAAACTACGTTCTCCATCGCCGAGATCGGCAGCCGCTGGCTCACGCCGGAACGCTTGTCGATCTTCTTATCCTCGCGCGCGGCGAACGCGACCCGCTCAATCACTTCCTGCACATACTTCGGGATTTGCAGGCGCACGCCATCGCGCTGCGTCCAAGCCTCTTGCGCGGTGATGGCAATACCTTCGTCCACGGTCGCCGGATAGTGGGTGCGAATTTCCGACCCGATGCGATCTTTGAGCGGGGTGATGATCTTGCCGCGGGCCGTGTAGTCCTCGGGATTGGCGCTGAAGACGATGGCAACGTCGAGCGGAAGGCGTATGGGATAGCCCTTAATCTGCACGTCGCCTTCCTGCATGATGTTGAACAGCCCAACCTGAATCTTTCCGGCGAGGTCCGGCAATTCATTGATGGCAAAGATGCCGCGGTTGGCTCGGGGCAACAGGCCGTAGTGCACGGTAAATTCACTGGAGAGTTCGTGCCCGCCGCGCGCCGCTTTGATGGGGTCGATGTCGCCGATCAGATCGGCGATGGTCACATCCGGCGTAGCCAGCTTCTCCACGTACCGCTGATCGGGCGCGAGCCACGCGATGGGCGTCGCGTCCTGCTCGCGCGCCACGAGTTCCTGGCAGCGGCGGCAGATCGGTGTATACGGATTGTCGTGGATCTCACAGCCCGCAATGTATGGCAACTGCGGATCGAGCAGCGCCGTCAGCGCCCGCAGGATGCGGCTTTTCGCCTGCCCGCGCAGGCCGAGCAGAATGAAGTTGTGGCGCGAGAGAATCGCATTCACAATCTGCGGCACCACCGTGTCGTCATAGCCGACGATCCCGGGAAAGATCGGACAGTTTGAGCGCAGGCGGACCATCAGGTTCTCGCGCAACTCGTCTTTGACCCGGCGGGCAGCGAGGCGCGGTTCGGAAAAAGGACTTTGGCGCAACTCGCCGAGCGTCCGGGCGAGACTCATGGTGGGAACCCCCGAGAGAAACTTCCTTGGCGTGATTATACTCGGCTTCCAAGTTTCAAAGTTTCAGGGTTTCAAGGTTTCATTAATTCCATCTCGCCTTCGCCGCGCGACGGAGCCCGGGCAGCACGGCTTCAAGGTAGGAGATGACGGCTTGCAGCCGTTTCGGTTCCGACAGCGTCGCCAGGAGCTTCTGCTTGAAGTCGAGATCGAGTGGGAGCGATCCTGCCAGGAGGAACGAGAGTTGATCAGCGCCTTCGTCCGGGCCATCCGCGTCCGCCCCCGCCAGCCTGACGATCTCGGTATGCAGGCGCACGGCCTCGCGGACCATCTCCGAAGGCGCGTGGCCCGGCTCGTCGTCGATCACCGTAAACTCCGCTTGCAGGAATGGCCGGTCTTCGTGAACGTGCAGAACTTCAAAGCGCTCGACCCCGCGGGTCAGGATATCCATGCGTCCGTCGTCATATCGCTTGGTCACTTCGACGATCTCGGCCGTGCAGCCGATATCGGCTACGCCTTCCGAAGATGCGCGCACCACGCCGAAAGGCTTTTTCTCGTCCAGGCACTCCGCGATCATCTCTTTATAGCGGGACTCGAAGACGTGCAGGGGGAGCGGAACTCCGGGGAGCAGCACCAGGTCGAGCGGAAACAGCGGTAACAGCAAACTCACGACGTCTCCTGTGGCGCAAGTTGATTTTACGACAGGCGTTGACTTGGCTGCACGCAGGCGATACAAGAGTCGGCATGGAGATGTCAGGGAAAGTGGTGGTGGTCACAGGCGCTTCGATGGGAATCGGCGAGGCGATTGCCAAGGTCTTCGCCGATCAAGGAGCCAGCGTGGTCCTTTTGTCGCGCGACGCCAGCCGCGCCGAAGCGGCTCGTCACCGCGCCGGACACACCGACCGCACCGTGGCCATGGCCTGCGACGTCCGGCACCGCGAAGAAATCGACCGCGCTCTGGGGTTGACGCTGCATCACTTCGATCGCATCGACGTGTGGGTCAACAACGCCGGCGTGGGCATGCGCGACACCGTCGCCGACATGGAAATGCCCGCCTGCCGCGAACTGTTCGAAACCAACTTATTTGGAGCGATATCGTGTATCCAGGCGGTCGTGCCGGTGATGCGGGAAGCGGGCGGCGGCACGATCATCAACATTTCCAGCGTCGCGGGACATATTCCGCTGCCCTTCGGCAGCGCATACTCCGCCACCAAGTTCGCGATGAACGCGATCAGCAAAGGAGCTCGGCAGGAATTGCAGGCGGACCACATTCACGTAATGACCGTCTGTCCCGGATACGTCGCCACCGACTTTAGCGCGAACATGGTTGCAGTCCGGCGCGGCCAGACGCGGCCCAAGTCAGTGCGCGGGATCACGGCGGAGCGGGTGGCGCGCGCCACCTACGACGGTTATCGGAAGAACAAGCGCGAAGTGATTGTGCCCTGGACCATGCATCCGGTCGTAAAGCTGTATCAGCTATTCCCGAGCCTGGTGGAATGGGGAATGATGAAGGCGATGCCTAGACCGTAGCGCCGGCGACTGTGTAGCACCGCTGTCCGCCGGCTGTCGCGGGGCTATCCCAGCCTCATGCATGACCTCTATTTCGCCAACAAGCCGCCTGCGTAAAGAACCGTAAATCCGGCCACCGTTTCCGAATCTCGTGCATCCAATCTTTTAGGCAGAACTGCAGTCTTCCACCCCTACCCAAGGGCTGTTGCACGGCAGTCCGGGGGTGGAGGCTGCCGTTAACTCTTTGACGCTTCTTTCGCTACACTGTTCTTATGACATTCCCACTGCGTTATGTCCGGCTGATCTTGCCGTTCCTTTCCTGTCTCATCCTGGCGCCGGTGCTGGTTACCGCACAGGAAGGCCCGCTCGAAAAGACCCAGCCCACGGGAATTACCGTCGACGAGATCATCAAGCGCTTCGCCTCCAAGGAAAAGGAGTTCGCCGCCGCCCGCGACCAGTACACCTATCGACAGGATGTGCGGGTCCAGACGCTCGAGGGGGAAACACCGGACGGCGGTGAGTACCGACAAGTGTTCGACGTCAGCTTCGACGACAGGGGTCACAAGGTGCGGAACGTAGTGTTCGCGCCGCAGAATACATTGACCCGTATCGGCATGACGCAGGAGGATCTCGACGACATTGAGAACCGCCTGCCGTTTGTGCTCACCTCGGACGAGGTCTCTGAGTACGACATTCTCTATGTCGGCAAACAAAAGCAGGATGAACTCAGCACCTATGTGTTCGACATCGCGCCAAAAGAGATCGTGGGCAAGAAACGATATTTTCAGGGCCGCATCTGGGTTGATGACCACGACTTCCAGATTGTGAAAACGTACGGCAAGACCGTGCCCGACATCAAGAAGAAGAAGGATCAGGAGAATCTGTTCCCGAAGTTCACCACCTGGCGCGAACAGATCGACGGCAAGTACTGGTTCCCCACCTACACCCGCGCTGAAGACACGCTAAGATTCTCCATCGGAGACGTCAAGATCCGGGAGATCGTGAAGTACGCGAACTATCAGAAGTTCGGATCGAAGAGCACCATCACCTACGAAGGCCAGGAAGTGCAGAAGGCCCCAGAACAGAAAAAGCCGGACGAGGAGCAGAAGCCGCAGTAGACAGGTTTCAAAGTTTCAAGGTTTCAGAGTTTCAAGGTTTCAGAGTTTCAAGGACAAAATCAAGAGCCGATTCGCTAACTGCGACTGCCCTTCTCCCTCAATGATGTGAGCAGGCGGTCAATGAGGCCGAGCACTTGGAACGATTGCCGATCCAGGGTTTCGAAATCTTCCTTACCGAGATACCCAATATCCAACGCAATCGCCAACTGTGTTCCTGCTTCTAACAGCGACCCACGCGCTTGACCGAGGAAGTGCTGGAACTCGCCGACAGTAAGTCTGCCTTGGCCCTCAGCAATGTTGGAGGCAACTGAGACCACAGCTCGACGGATCTGGGAAGTGAGGCCATACGTTTCCGCCTTCGGGAAATTTGCCGTGGCGGCATACGTTTGCACGGCAAGAGCCTTGGCTTTCTGCCAGACCAGCAACTCGCGGTACGAGCGCGCCATTATTGACTCCAATGGCACATTCTACGTGCTCATAGCGTCGCTATCTGTGAATGTTGGGGTTGTCTTTGAAACCTTGAAACTTTGAAACCTTGAAACCTGCTCCCGGACGAATCGAACTCAATAGAACAAGTACTTTCTCCACTTATCGTCGCTATGCCCCATCAAGCGCATGATGTGGCGGGAGGTGTGGAGATTGAAGGCGCGGGGCTCGCGCGCGGGCTTCATTCCGGCTTCGTGCGGAAGTTGGTTGCCCTTGCGGCGATTGCAGGGATGGCAGCAGGCGACCAGGTTCTCCCAAGTGGAAAGGCCACCGCGGGAACGAGGAATGACGTGGTCGAGCGTGAGTTCGCCCGATGGCAGCGTGGTGCTGCAGTACTGGCAAGTGTTGCGATCGCGCAGCAGGATGTTCTTGCGCGACAAGGCGCGCGACTGGTGCGGAATCCGGCGATATTCCAGCAGACGAATCACTGACGGCACACGCAGGGCAAGCCGCGCGGCGTGCAGGAAGTGGCCGTTCTCCTCCTCCGTCATGGCCACGCCCTTCAGCACCAGCACAATGGCGCGGCGTGCGGCGCAGACATTGATCGGCTCGTACGAGGCGTTCAGCACCAGCACCGGCTGATGCAGGGCATGCCCGTCGCCCGGTTGATGCAGACCGTCGGCGAGAACCGGCCAGGGAACATGGCTCCGTCCGCCAGGCATTGACGAGTTGTAACTCCGCAAAGACATACTTCCTAACCGTTGGCCGCCGCTGCCAGACGGGCCTCATTGCCCTCTTCCAAATCTTGCCTGGGCACGGCAAACACGCTGGATACCTTGAGTGTGCGCGCCACTGTCGCCACCCACACCCGGCTCGCCCCCGCGCGGCGCAGAACTCTCGCGCATTCGGAGACGGTCGTGCCCGTAGTGAAGACGTCATCCACAATCAAGATCTGACGGTTCGCAACCCGTGCGGGCTCCATCACCATAAATGCGCCGCGCAGATTCTCTCTTCTCTGATGCCGCGTCAAGCCGATCTGCGATCCCGTTTCGCGTGTGCGATCGAGCGCTCCAACCGCCATCTCAAACCGCTCCCGACGGCCAACGCATTTCAGCGCCGAGCGGGCGATCAATTCCGACTGGTTGAATCCGCGCTGCCGCCGCTTCCGCTCATGCAGGGGCACCGGAATCACTGCAATTCTTCCTTCGGGCATCGAGGTGTCGATGCTCGCGATCGTCTCGCCCAGCATCCGTCCCAGCACCGCCGCCGCGGGACGCACGCCCTGATACTTGAGCAGATGGATCAGGTCGCGCAATCCGCCGTCGTATCCCCCATACGCGACAGCTCGTTCAAAAGGAGGATGGGCCCTCTGGCACAACCCGCACAGTGCGTCTCCACGATCTACAAACGCGGGCGACAGCAAGGCTTCGCCGCAAACGCTGCAGAACGACCCTTCGAGCGGGCGCAGCGCCGAAAGGCAGGGTTCGCAAACAGGCAGGCGGGAAATCCGAATCAGGGGGGAACCACAGATACGGCAATCGGCGGGAAAAAGCGTGAAAAACAGACTGGCTGCAGCGTGTTCCGCCCATCCGGCGAGCCCAGAACCCGCTGCTTGACCCTGCGCAGCGCGTATTCGAAACCCAGTACTGCTGAAGACGGCCTCCCGCAACCCGGCGAGCAGTTGGGGCTCCCGCCCGGCTACATAGCGCAAGTATAGACGGGGCTCCCACCGTTATGCAACGCGGCTGCCAGTACCCGAAGTACTCTTGCGCTGCTGGGAAGAGGATTGGTCCGACCCAACCCGCTCCAGCACCGGCACAGACCGGTAGATGTAAGTCCGATGAAAGCAGTGATCGCAACGCACCGGTTTGAGCATCAGAACCGGAAGAATCGTTTTTTCGAGGAGACTGCGCGGCCGTGAACGGTACGCCTGGGAGTTACCGCAATCCGCACACTGGAATTTACGAAAAATACGGTTCCAGTATGAAGGTAATCCCAGGGGAGACACAACGTACCTCCGGGCGAGACTTTCGTATTTTAACCCCATTCGCCGCCTGAAGTTGCGGACATCCGCACTTGTAAAGCGGCCTAGTGGCATGCTAAGGTGCGCCGTCGCTATTAATGTAAACCAGCAATGAATTCTGCGTTCCACCGAGGACCTTTATGAGCACTCCTGTGATGAATGCCGCCCCCCGCAAGCATCGCCCCTACGTGCCTGAAACCATGGAGATGAAGGAGTTCACGTTTCGGGCCGTCGTGATCGGCCTGGTGCTGACTGGCATCTTGGGTTCGGCCAATGCCTACCTCGGTCTCAAGGCGGGGATGACGATTGCCGCGACCTACCCGGCGGCCGTCATTGCCATGGCATTGCTGCGTTTGATGAAGGGATCGCTGCTGGAGGAGAACATCGCACGAACCGTGGGCTCGATCGGCGAGTCGGTGGCGGCCGGTGCCATCTTCACCATCCCCGCCTTTGTGATGGCCGACCTTTGGCCCCAGCTTTCGTGGTGGCCGCTAACACCTGAGTATTGGAAATCAGTGGCCCTGATGATGATCGGCGGGACGCTGGGCATCTTGTTTGTGACCCTCCTGCGCCGCGTGATGGTCGAGGATCCGGACCTTCCCTACCCCGAGTCGGTGGCTGCATCAGAAATCCACAAAGCTGGGCAGCAGGGATCGACAGCGGCAAAAATTCTTTTCGCGAACATGGGGTTTGGCGCCTTCATGTACTTGCTGGGCGCAATTAACATTTTCAATCCCAACAACACGTTCCCGGTGACCATCGGCAATCTCGGCAAGAAGCTACTGCTGCGCACAAGTACCAACCCGAATGTGGCGACAACGGTCACTGGCGGCACCACACTTTTCACGGCGCCGGATATCAGCCCCGCTTATCTCGGCGTGGGTTACATCATCGGCCCAAGACTGGCCGCTTTGAACTTTGCTGGAGGCTTGCTCGCCTGGGGCCTCCTGGTTCCGCTCCTGACGTTCACGATTGGCCCCTACATCCAGGCAGCGCAACGGGATGGTCAGGCCCTTTCCTGGACGCTGCTGGCCGGCGCTATCTACTTCTCAATCGTGCGTCCCATCGCGGTCGGGGGCATGTTGGTCGGAGCCTCCTACACCCTGTTCAAGATGCGGAAACAGTTGGCCCTCGGCATGGGACGCGCCGTTTCCGATTTGAAAAAATCAGCTTCCGCGCAGGCGGCGACGAACCGCACGGAGCGGGATTTGCCCGCCAAAGCAGTTTTCGCTGGAATCGCCGTTGTTTTCGTCGCCATGTTTCTGCTCTATCGCTATTTCATCGCGGGAGCGGGAACGCTCTCAAGTTCGCAGGTATTATCCGGCGCCCTCGTGGCAGCCGGCGTCATGATCATCGTCGGATTTTTCTTCGCCGCGGTTTCCGGGAACCTGGTCGGCCTGATTGGGTCCTCGAACAACCCTGTCTCGGGGCTGACGCTGTGCACTCTGGTCATTGCCGCTTTGCTCATGGTGGTGCTGGGCGTTTCAGGAGCGGGGGGAGTCGCAGCTGTGCTCGGAGTCGCAGCCGTGGTTTGCGTATCCTCGGCGGTGGCGGGTGAGATGCTGCAGGACTTGAAGGTCGGACACATCCTCGGCGGCACGCCCTCGAAAATGCAGATCGGGGATCTCCTCGGTATCGTCGTTGCTTCGCTCGTCCTGTTCTTTCCGGTCGCGATCCTGGCCAAGGCCTACCACTTCGGCAGCCCGGCGCTGCCCGCTCCACAGGCTGGCTTGATGGCCATGCTGTCCAAAGGAATCGTGGGCGGCGACATGGCGTGGCCGCTGGTGATTGTCGGCATCCTGCTTGGCCTGGCGATGATCATGATCGAAGTCAAGAGCGTGATGCTGTTTGCCGTCGGCATGTATCTGCCATTGGGAACGACGTTTGCGATCTTCGTCGGCGGCATAATTCGCTGGATCACCGACAAGCTGCGTGACCGCCGCGGCTTCAACGACGCCCAGAAGGCCCGTGTAGACAACGCCGGAGTCCTGACCGCTTCCGGCATGATCGCCGGGGAAGCGCTCTGCGGATTGGTGATCGCGGGACTAGTTGGTGCCGGCAAAGATGTCGCGCTGTTCAAGTGGACGGCGTCCCCTTTTATGGCAGTGGCCGCGATCGCGGTATTGATTCTGGTCATGGTGCGCGTGCCGCTGGCTAACGCCGGAAGGCCGGAAGACCCGGCGCCGCCGACGGCGATCATGTAAAGTCAGAAGTGAGAATGCAGAATGCAGAAGTGAAGCAGAGCCGCGAGCCACGAGCGAACGGGTTCGCATAGAGGTCGCAGCTTAAGGCTCGAATGTGCCGGTTACTTTTGCATGTTGACTTCTGCATTCCGACTCATCTGTGTCCATCGCTGACAACATCGCCCACGTGCAGGAACGCCTGGCTGCTGCTGCGCGCCGGGCTGGGCGCGATCCGGACGGCATCACGCTGATGGGCGTCAGCAAGACCTTCTTGCCTGAACGAATCCGCGAGGCACATGCGGCTGGGCTGCGCGTGTTCGGTGAGAACCGCGTGCAGGAGTTCAGCGACAAGGCTGGTTCACTGCGCGATCTGCAGGATGCCAGGTGGCATTTGATCGGCCATCTCCAAACGAACAAGGCCGCCAAGGCCGCCGAGTTGTTCACTGCGGTCGATTCGGTGGACTCAGTGCGCCTCGCGGAGAAACTGAATGCCGCCGCACAGAGGTTCGGTAAAACGCTGCCCGTGCTGATCGAGATCAACGTCGGCGGCGAGGAGGCGAAGAGCGGCGTGGCGCCGGGATCGGCGGAGCTAGAGGAGATTCTGGCGGTGGCGCGGGACTGGAAGCAACTGCACGTCCGCGGCCTGATGACCGTACCGCCCTACACTGACGATCCCGAGGGTGCGCGGCCCTTCTTCCGCCATTTGCGCAAGATGCGCGATCAGATCGCAGCGTGCGGGCTTCCGGCGATCTCGATGGACGTTCTCTCGATGGGCATGTCGCATGATTTCGAAATCGCAATTGAGGAGGGATCGACGTGTGTGCGCGTGGGAACGGCGATCTTTGGAGAGAGAGCAAAACCTTAACCACGGAGAACACAGAGGAGCATGGAGCCGGGAATTCACTTTTGCATTCTGGCCTCTGCAATCTGCGATGATCCCGATTCACGAGTCCGCTTCCGGCGCGACTTTCGCGGCCAAGGTCCAACCGCGCGCGAAGAAGAACACCATCACCGGCGAGGTTGGTGATGCCCTGAAGGTTGCCCTCACCGCGCCTCCGGTCGACGGCAAGGCCAACGAGGCCTGCATTGAGTTCTTCGCAAAGCTTTTGAAGGTTCCGCGTTCGTCCGTTACTATTGCTGCCGGCCTTGCCAGCCGGAATAAAGTGATCCGGGTGGCAGGGCTGACGGCTGCTGAAGTACGCTCGCGGCTGGAAGTGTAGGGGTGCCGGCTCGCGGGCAGGAATGCCCGTGCCACACGAACACCAGGAGCCACTCTTGACCTTTTCCGAACGCCTGCAGGAAATCCGCACCGGATTCGAGCGTCCCTTCTGGATCGCCAATATCACCGAGATTTTCGAACGGCTCTCCTATTACGGAGCATTTGCTTCTCTGGCTTTGTACCTCCAGGGAAAATTGAATTTTTCCACCGAGCAGACGGGGACGCTCACGGGCTTGTTCGGCGGCATGGTCTGGTTCCTCGCGATCTTCGGCGGAGCGGCAGCCGACCGTCTCGGGTTTCGCCGCGCGCTTTCTCTCGCCTACCTCATTCTGGCTGTTGCCTATTTTCTGATCGGCTCAATTGCCGCTCCCTGGCTTGCCCCTGTCCGCAACATCGTTCCGCTGGGTCTTTTCGTTGGCGTCATTCTCATGCTGCCTGCTCTGGGCGTGGCGCTGGTTAAGCCCTGCGTGGTCGGCACCACGGCGCGCGCCTCGAAAGAGAACGTTCGTTCCATCGGCTATTCGATTTACTACACGATGGTCAACATCGGTGGCGCGCTTGGGCCCTATTTCGCCTCATGGTCGCATCGCCATCTGGGCGTCGAGAATGTGTACCGCGTGGCAGCCCTGAGCGTTTTCGCAATGTTTTTCGTCGTCGTGCTCTTTTTCCGCGAACCACGCAAAGTGGGCGACGCTCCCCAACCTTCCATTGCCGACGTCGCGCGAAATTTCTGCATTGTGGTGGGGAATGCCTGGCTGGTTCTGCCGGCCCTTGGAATTGCTCTCGTCCTGCGTATTTCCATGTCCTTCCTGCCCTACACCATTCCGTGGTGGATCTGGATCGCCCTATTGGGCATCGCGCTTGCCGGAGCGAGCCGTTTCCTCTGGTTCCTGCTGCTCTTCACCGGCTACTGGGTTGTGTTCTGGCAGCAGTACATCAGCCTGCCCGGTTACATCGTGCGCTATGTCAATGCCAATGCCGACGTCGAAAAGATTCTCGTGACCGACGGTGTGACTGTGATCTTGTTCACGCTCGCAGTGAACGTTCTCACCCGCAAGATTCCTGCCTTTGCCGCTGTCATCCTCGGAACTGTGATTACGTCTCTTTCGTGGCTGATCCTGGCTTCATGGCCGACGACGGCGGGCGTGGTCGTCTCACTCTTCGTTCTCGCCGTGGGCGAAATCATCCAGGCGCCACGCTACTACGACTACATTTCACGCCTCGCACCCGCTGGACAGCAGGGAACGTACATGGGGTTTGCTTTCCTGCCGATCGGTATCGGCTCGATCATCGGGGGATGGTTCGGCGGGACGTTCATGCACCGCTTCGCGGAGGTCCAGAATCAACCGCACCGTTTTTGGTGGAGTACAACGGCGGTGGGCCTCGCCACCGCGGTTGTGCTGTGGATCTATGACCGGATGGTGAGAACAAGAGCCGCCGCCTGACTGTAGCGCCGCCGTCAGGGCGGCTGTTGCGTGGGTGTCTCGCCCGCGAGATCAGGCAGCAACCATTCCAGTCACAGCACTTTCTTCGCATCTTGCTGTACCATTAGCACCCCTGCAAGCCGGCGAGGCGCCGGGGCTACGCATGCCGAAACGCAGACTCACTCCCAGCTATATCGCCGCGCACATCCGGCGTGTATTGAAAGACGGCGGGTCAGCGCCGCACTCCGAAGACGTGCAGTGGTTCTTCAAAGAGGAAGTGAAGTCGCGCGGCTGGTACACCGGCGAACTGCGTAAGGTCGCTGTTCGCTTCCGCCGGGCGATGGCTCGAGAGCGGGGCATGGCTTTCGTGGTACAGGTCGCGGACAAGCTCTTCACCGGACGGTATCTCGAAGAGAAGGTTTTTGCGGTATTCCTGCTGGAGAACCAAACGCAGCTCTTCGGCGATAAGGAATTCAGGCTCTTCACCTCATGGCTGGATCGCGTGTCGAGTTGGGCCGACCATGACGGCCTGGTGCATTATTTGCTGTCGCCCATGGTCGCGGCCGATGCCAGACGCGCCCGCGAGGTCTTTCGTTGGGCGAAGTCGAAAAATCGGTGGCGCCGGCGCGCCGCTTGCGTGGCACTGATTCGCGGGGCGCGGGAAAAACAGTTCTTTTCTGACATCGTTCGGCTCACCGGCATGCTACTCGCCGACGAAGACGACATGGTGCAGAAGGGACTGGGCTGGCTGCTGCGCGAAACGGCGAAGCACGACGCCAAGCGAACCGTCCCGTTCCTGATGAAGATTCGCGACCGGGCTCCGCGCCTGGTACTCCGAACCGCCTGCGAGACGCTGCCACCCTCCGCGCGACAACGCGTATTGAAGTAGACCTCCGCTGTGGCTCCTGTGCTCCCTGTGGCTAAGGCTCAAAAGCTTGAACCACAGGAGACACAGGGAACGGCAGATGGGGCGGCGATTCAGTCGAGATAGACGTCGTCCACGTAGCACCACCGCCAGTCCTCGCCCGGTTCAAACGACTGCACGATGGGGTGCTTCACTTTGTGGAAATGCTTGGTGGCGTGCTTGTTCTTGGAAGAGTCGCAGCACCCGACGTGCCCGCACGTGAGACACAGCCGCAGGTGGACCCAGGTGTCGCCCATTTCCAGACACTCTTTGCAGCCTTTGCCGCTGGGTGCGACTTTGTGAATTTCGCCAAGATGGGTGCAGCTTGGAGCCATAGTCGTGTCTCCTACCGGGATTTGGCCAGCGCGTTGGTGACCGCGGTGTCCTGCGTCTGTTGATGGAACCAATTCGGATAGACCGCAGCCGGCTGCGTGAGCTGATCGAGTTCTTGCAGTTCGGCGGGCGAGAGCTTCACATTCATTGCCCCCAAATTGTCGTCAAATTGGCTGACCTTGCTCGCGCCCACGATGATCACGCTGATGAAATCTTTCGCCAGGATCCACGCCAACGCCAGTTGAGCGACGGTCGCTTTGCGATCTGCCGATATGGCCCGCATGCGCTCGATCAGGTTGTAGCCCTTCTCTTTGTCGAATGGAAGAAAGTCGAACGTCGCCAAACGGCCCTTGCCGCCCGTTGGATCCTGGCGCGTGTAACGTCCGCTGAGAAAACCTCCAGCCAACGGACTCCAGGCGCAGATTCCAATACCGGCGTGTTTGCAAAACGGGACGATCTCGTGTTCGAGATCGCGCCCGACGAGCGAGTAGTACATCTGCGCCGCGATCACGGGCGAATAGCCCATCTGCTTCTGAATCCCCAGTAGCGTCGCCGACTGCCACGCGCTGAAATTCGAGTAGCCGACGTAGCGAACCAGTCCCCGCTGCACGAGATTGTCGAGAGCGCGAGCCATTTCTTCGATCGGTGTGTGGGGATCGAAGCGGTGAATCGAGAGCAGGTCGATGTAATCGGTTTTGAGTCGACGCAGGCAGCCTTCCGCTCCAGCGATCAAGTGTTGATATGAAGCGCCAGTGTGCAACAGAGCTTCACCGGTGCGAAACCCGACTTTGGTCGAGATAACCACGTCCTTCCGGCGCGTCCCTAGCGCATGGCCGAGCATCACCTCCGCTTGTCCAGCTGTATAGCCGTCGGCCGTATCGAAGAAGTTGATGCCGGCGTCGATGGCGCGTGCGACCAGCGCGTCGGCCTCCTGCTGCGGCGTCTTCGAGACGCTGGCAAAGGGATTCTTCGTGTCAGGGTTCGAGCCGAAGGTCATGACTCCGTAAGCGAGGCGGGAAACAATCAGACCGGAATTGCCGAGGCGGACGTATTGCATGAGGGCTCCAGGAAATAGTTATGACGCGAGACAGGTTCGCGGGGATTCAAAAAGACAATCGCTCAGTTCTCAGTGGCCCACTTCTTCCAGGTACTTCTCCACTTCGAGCGCAGCCATGCATCCTGATCCCGCCGCCGTAATCGCCTGGCGGTAGCGGCGGTCCTGCACGTCTCCGCAAGCGAAGACTCCGGGCACCTTGGTGAGGACGTTCTTGTGCGTGACGAGGTAACCATCGCCGTCGGTTTCGAGCTGGCCTTCGAACATCTTGGCATTCGGAATGTGGCCGATGCCGAGGAACATGGCGCTGGTGGGAAAGTCCCAGCTCTCGCCCGACTTCAGATTGCGCAGGCGCAGCGCCGTGACTTCCTTTTTGCCCACGTCGAGCACTTCATCCACGACGGTGTCGGTCAGGAATTCAACCTTGGGGTTGTTCTGCGCTCGCTCCAGCATGATCTTCGAAGCGCGGAACTGCTCGCGGCGATGGATCAGCGTGACTTTGCTGGCGAAGCGCGTGAGGAACGTCGCTTCCTCCATGGCTGAGTCCCCGCCGCCGATGACAGCAATTTCCTTCCCCGAGAAAAAGAAGCCGTCGCAGGTAGCGCATGAAGAAACGCCATGCCCGATCAGCGCCTGCTCGCTCGGCAAACCGAGCCAGCGCGCTGATGCGCCGCTCGCGATGATGAGAGTGCGCGTGTAGATCGTCTCTTTGCCGAGGCTGAGTTCGATCGGCTTCTTGGTCACATCGGCCTTCACCACATGCCCCATGCGGTACTCGGCGCCGAATCGCGACGCCTGCTTCCGCATGTTCTCGATCAGTTCCGGCCCCTGAATGCCTTCCGGGAAGCCGGGAAAGTTTTCCACCAGTGTGGTGAGTGAAAGCTGTCCGCCGGGCTCGTGGCCTTCAATCACCAGCGGCTTCAGATTGGCGCGGGCACTGTAGAGGGCCGCGGTGTGCCCGGCACATCCGGAGCCCATGATGACAACATTGCGAATATCCATAGTAGTCAATCTAATAGATTCAGCAGAACGGATTCGGATGCAGGCGGCACAGTTCGCTTACGGGCTCTTCTTGCTATCTTTGGCCGCTTTGGACGGCGTCCCGACCCCTAAGTGGGACAGTTCCTGCGGTACCATCCGCCGCACCCCCAGGCTGTCGCGATAGCGCCCCATAATGGCGGTGGCATTGCGGAAGATGGGTTCATAGACGCTCTGATCCGTGGCCGCGCCGCCGTCGCTACCCGAACAACGGGCTAACACGACCGATGATTTTCCGAAACGCTCCAGCTTGATCCGCGATACAGGCGTATTCGACAACAGCATGGCGGCAGGCGAAGTCACGGCCGACGCACTGTCTTCAATGGAGATCTGCATCAGGTCTTTCGGTTCGCGCAAGCGCAGCACCAGGGTCTCCACCATATTCTGAGAATCCACGCTGAACGAGTACTGGACATTGGCGAACGGCAACGAGTTCGGAAACTCGCGGCGTACGCGAACCCAATTGGCGGTCGAGGCAGCGCCGGCCGGCAACGATGGCATGCCGGGGATCGCCGCACCCTGGTCGAGCGTGGTGCGCCCGCGAGCTATTTCGAAGTCGGTCGCGAAGGTCGACTTGGCGGGCACTTTCGCGAGTGCTGCGGCCAGTTCTTTCTGCTCGTCGGCCGATGGCGTGCACACATTCAGCACATTGACCTTGACTTGAGGCTGCTGAGCCGACGCCAGCGTGGCAACAGTGGCGATGGCCGCGGACAAGAGTTTGCGGAGGAACACGGCGAAATTGTAACAGGGGAGCGAATGCAGAAGTAAGAAGTCAGAATGCAAAGGGAAGGAACCAGTTCTCAGTGGAATCCCTGTTCTTCCCGTGATTCTACTTCTTCAATTCGGTTTCTGCCTTTTGACTTGCCCTATTGCGTCAGTTCGTCCTCGCTCGCGCCGTGGCGTCGCAGCAACTGCGGCAGGTTCTGTGAAAATGCCGAGCGCGGCAGCACCATGTCGCAGCCGACTTCGTGCGCCTTCTGCTTGAGGTCCCCTTGCACGTGCGACAGGAAACCAATGATTGACGTGCCCTTCTTCAGCTTGCTCTTGAGCTTCGGAATAAGGGTGAGCGGCTTGGCATTGGCGTTGTTCAGATCGAAGATGATCAGGGAAGGCTTCTCGTCGCCGTTGTTGTTGAGACGGTCCGTCAAGTCTTTCTCGGTTTTCACGAATTCGACTTTGACGTTCATCTTGCGCCCGGTCTCCTGGATCTTGGCCAGAAAGAACAGGTCCTCGACAAAGGCGAAGATGCGCGAAGCCGCGTCTTCGTGCTGGGCGGGAAGGGGTTCCGGTTCGAGGGGCGCGTACGATGTGAATCCGCCGCGGCGCGCTCCGCCTTTGCTGCCGTTGTCGTTGCCCATGTTGGCACGATAGCTGTGATCCATGGGCGCGGTATAGATGCCCTGGTGCTGCTGGCGGTCGCGGCCCATCGGGCCTCCGGCGCCACGTCTGGGCGGACGCCGTCCCCGGCGCCGTTTGTGCTTCCCTCCGCCTCCGGAGGGATGTCGCGGTCCTGCATTCATATTTTTCTCGTGTATAACCCCGGCCTACTCAGGCCTGATTGTTTCGTTTCCCCACAGTGTTGCCTGCTGCCGGCGCAAGACACGCCCCGTCGACAAACAGCAGTGCACTACCAGCCGATGGAATGCTATCGAGAACGATGTTCAAACCGTCTTGGCGCCTTTTGGAGTTGAGTGCGCGAAGGGCCAGCCTGGAAGCGTGGCCGTGGGAACACAATGATGTTACTCATGAAAGCATCGGCAGCGCAAGGGGGTAGATACTGTAGTTTTGCACACCCGACATTACCAAAGTGGATACCGAGTTCCTTCACGTCTGGACGGTATTGCACGATTTCGGGTCTTCGCGGCTGCAAGGTTTGCGTAAACGATTCCGGGCCCACGTGTTCCGTCGTCATGCTCTGGTGGCGATCACCCGCGAAGAACCACGACCGCGTTCAGGCCCTATTCGGGGCTCGCCGGCTTCTCCGCGCATGGTGAAGTTCCGTACACGCGCGCCGATGTAACCAGGGTGAAGCCAGTTTCTTCCGATCCGATCCCGGGAGCCGCTTTGTCCGCGATTCCGGGCCAACGCTTCGTGGCACGTCAGCCCATTTTCGACCGCATGCAGAACGTCTTCGGGTACGAACTCCTGTTCCGCGATGGTCTCGAAAACTGCTTTCACGCCGATCCGGAGGCGGCTTCGCGCAGCACGCTCGACACCTCGCTACTCCTTGGATTGAATACGCTCTGCGACGGCCGCCGCGCCTTCATCAACTGCACGCGCGATGTCTTGCTCAAGGACTTAGTGACGCTGCTTCCGCCGGAACAGACCGTGGTCGAGATCCTGGAGACGGTCGAGCCTGGCGACCGTGTGATTGCCGCCTGCAAGCGGCTGAAAGAGAGTGGCTATCTCATCGCGATGGACGACTTCGCCCCCAACGATCCGCGCGCGCCACTGTGCGAATTCGCCGACATCTTGAAGATCGATTTCCGGGCGACCAAGCTCGAGGAGCGGGTGGGGCTGATGCGGCGCTTTGCGTCCGCAAAGCGACGGATGCTGGCCGAAAAGCTGGAGACGCCGCAGGAATTCAAGCAGGCGCGCGACATGGGGTTCGTGCTCTTCCAGGGATACTTCTTTCGGCGTCCGGAAGTGCTCACCACCCGCGAAGTGCCGGCCAGCAAGCTGCATTATCTGCGCCTACTGGAAATGGTCTGCCGAGCGGAACTGGACCTGCGGGAACTGGAAAAAATGATTAAGCAGGAAGCGTCCATTTGCTATCGCCTGCTGCGTTATCTCAATTCGCCGCTGTTTGGCTTCTCGCTCGAAATCAAGTCGGTGCGTCACGCCATGGCCATTCTCGGCGAACGCGAAATGCGCCGCTGGATTCGCCTGGTGGTCACCGTGGCCGCAGCGGAGCAGAAGTGCAGCGAACTGGTGCTGGTCGGCCTGGGCCGCGCACGTTTCTGCGAGTTGCTCTCGACCCAGCTGCGATCGGGAAGTGACCTGTTCCTGATGGGTCTGCTCTCCGTTATGGATGCCATTCTGGAAGTGCCGATGGACGTGGTACTGCAACAGGTACCAGTGGAAAAGGAAACAAAATCAGCGCTCCTCGGCCAAGCCAGCCCCCTGCGCCCGCTTTACCGGCTCATGCTTGCCCAGGAGTCAGGCGAGTGGGATGCGACCGTTCAGCTCGCCGAACAACTGAAACTGTCCAATGAGGAGGTGGCGGACAAGTGGTGGCAAGCTGTTCAATGGGCGCAGAACGCGACGGCGGGAGTCTAGGGGAAGGCAGAAGTCAAAAGTCAGATTGCAGAAGTGGGACCTGCCCCTCGCGTCTGCCCACCACAACAGGCATCTTGCACCAACTCGGCGCGACCACGCCTGCACTAGGGCGCCTCAATCAGCTCCATCTTCCCTTCCCGCGTGCGATGCAGGACCATCACCTTCCCTTTGGGGTCACGAAATACGAATACATCGCGGTCGCGGAAGTGCGCTTCTTTGATCGCTTCTTCGAGCGTCATCGGGCGCAGTGCTACCGAGTCCTTCGCAGGCACCAGGTGCACTTCGGTTGTCTTGGCGACGGCAGGGAACTTGTGCACGGTCACCGAAACGGACGAACTCTCGGAGAGCCCCACTGAAGTCTCGACCGCTTCCTGCTCCGCCTGACCGTTGAACTTCTTGCCCGCTTTACGCTTCTTGCTCAGCCACTTGGTCTTATATTTCAGCGCCTGCGTTTCCAGGTGCTCCATGGCCTCGTTGACCGCCGACACCATGTCGGTCGCCTGTGCCAGCCCAACGATCGGCCCATTGCGCGGGCTGATGGTGATTTCAGCTTTATGGCGGTGCTTTTCGACCGCAAGCACAACCTTGGTTTCAAATCGATCACCCAGGATTTTTCGGATTTTGTTCAGTCCGGTTTCAACTTCTTTGCGGATGGTGGGAGTGATGTCGTACTGCCGGCCAGTGTATTCCACGTTCATGGAGGCCTCCAAAAACAAAGTAGCCAGTAGCTGGTAGTCGGTAGCCAGCAAAGAGCGATTCGCCTGGCTGACTACCGACTACCGGTTACCGGCTACTGCTTTTTGACCCGTCTCTGATGCGTACTCGGAATCTTCATGTCTTCCCGGTACTTCGCCACGGTACGGCGCGTGACCTGGATGCCTTGCGACTGCAGGATGCGCGTAATCTGTTCGTCAGTGAGCGGCCGTGACGGATCTTCCTCTTCGATCAACTTCTTTACCCGGCGTTTAAGGATCAGCAGAGAGGTGTTGCCGCCCTCCGGCCCCTGCACGCTTTCAGAGAAGAAGTAACGCAGTTCGAACACGCCCTGCGGTGTATGCGCGTACTTGTTGGCCACGGCGCGGCTTACGGTCGAAGGATGAACGCCGATCTCCTCGGCGACTTCTTTGATCATCATGGGCTTCAGTTGATCAATGCCTCGTTCAAGAAAATCCTGCTGGCGCGCGACGATCGAATAGCAGACTTTCATGATCGTCTGTTTGCGCTGCTCGATGTTCTTGATCAGCTGAATGGCCGACTTATAGCGCTCTTTGACGTAATTTCGCGTGTCGCGATCATTGCCGTCGCGACTCAGCAAGCGCTTGTATGCCGGATTCAACCGCAGCGTGGGCAGATCTTCGTCGTTCATGATGACCAGCCACTCGTCGCCATGTTTGACGAAGGCAACGTCAGGCTCAATCAGACGCGGCGGAACTTTGTTGTACTGGAGCCCGGGCCGAGGGTCGAGGGTTCGAACGTAGTCCAGCGCGGCTTGCACGGCCTCGACTGGACGCCCGATGGCGCGGCCGATTTCCTTGAACTGCTTGAGCGTGACCGCGCGCAAATGCTGGTCTACAACCGCCATCGCGTCTTTGATCACGTCTTCGGTAGCGCCGTTTCCGTTTCGATGCTGCTGCAGTTGCGCGAGATGATACCGCAGCTGGCACAACAGGCATTCGCGTAGATCGCGGCAGCCAACCCCCGGCGGATCAAACTGGCGTACCACTTCCAGGGCCTCGTGCAGATCGGCAGGCTTGAAACTGACGGCCAGAGCCGGCGCGGCGGCTGCGGCCAAAGTGCCGGCTGCCGGCGCAGGGCTCGCCGATTCAGCATGAACGGGAAGCCCCTTCAGGATCTCCGGCACATGCTGACCTGTTTCACTCAGCAGATCGTCATCCGGATCGAAATCCGCTGCCGCCGCGGGCGCCTCCGGTTCCGGTGCAAGAGCATCAATTCCCAGAGCCTGAGCTTCGCCGACGATCTTGGCCGCCGTCTGGGCATCGGCCTCCGGCGCGGCCGGTGCCGTGATTCCGAGCAGTTCTTCGTCGCTGGCAATGAGGTAGCCGTCTTCGTTGAGGTTGCCGATGATCAACTCGGCCGCCTCGTGCACCGGCGGACGGACCGAAATCGCGCCCAGCTGCCACAACAAGTGGTCGGTCAGATTGCCGGGCTTCGAGAGGAAGTTCTCGAACGACGGCTTCTCGATCTCCTCCATCTCACCACGGCTGCGGAATCCTGGGTCGAGATAGTCCTGAAAGAACGAGCCAAAATCGATCTCCTCGAAGGGATCCTTCTTCTCGACCGCTGCGATCGGATTCTCTTCGGTCGTCACCTTGGCCGCGATGCGGTCGCGTTCTTCCTCCTGCCTGCCGACATCGTCGAGCAGCGGAATCGCATCTTCCAGTTCTTCCAGGACAGGGTTCTCCACCATCTCGGCGTTGATCATGTCCTTGAGCTCAAGCTTGTTGAGCGCGAGAACCGAGACCATCTGCACGAGCCCCGGCGTCAGAATCTGCCGCTGCGACAGCTTGACGCTCAGTCTGGGTTGGAGAAGAACCATGTTTAGGGTTTCAACTTTCTTTTCTTCAACAAGGTCAGAGGTTAGAGGTCAGATTGCTGAGGTAAGAATCAACCAGGTTTTAACCTCTGCAATCTGACCTCTTACCTCTGACCTCACACCAGGGAGAAGCTTTCTCCCAAATACACCCTTCTCACTTCCGGATCACTTCCCAGTTCTTCCGGCGTGCCGGAGCGGAAGATCCGGCCTTCATTAATGATGTAGGCCCGATCCGTCACCGACAGCGTCTCGCGGACGTTATGGTCGGTGATCAAAATCCCAATGCCGCTCGCCCGCAGGTCCGAAATGATCTTCTGCAAGTCGAGCACTGCGATCGGGTCAATGCCCGAAAACGGCTCGTCCAGCAGGATGAACGTCGGGTTGATGCAGAGCGATCGCGCAATCTCAACCCGCCTGCGTTCCCCGCCCGACAGTGCGTATCCGCGATTCTGCCGGATATGCTCCAAGCCGAGCTTGTCGAGCAATTCCTCCGCTTTCTCCCGGCGCTCGTGCCAGGAGATCGGCTGCGCTTCCAGTACGGCCAGGATATTTTCCTCGACCGTCAGTTTGCGAAACACCGATGCTTCTTGAGGGAGGTAGCTGATGCCATACTGGCGTGCCCGTAAGTACATGGGAACGCTGGTGATATCCGCGTCATCGTACAGCACCCTACCTGTGTCGGGAGAAATCAGACCAACAATAGAATAGAAGGAGGTAGTCTTTCCGGCACCGTTGGGTCCCAGCAGGCCAACTACTTCGCCCTGCTGCACCTGCAAGCTGACGCCGTTCACTACCCGCCGGCCACGATACGTTTTGCCGATTTCGTCGGTGGCCAGCGTATGCATTTATCGTGCCACTCGCGTCCTGGTTGTTGTCGGGGACGTTTCTCGTCCTTCAACCAGCACCCTATCATCGCGTCTAAAGAAAGTCAACGAATCGCCGGTAATCTTGCCATGTTCGGCATCAAAAATGCTAGGCGGACCGCCCGTCAGAACGAACCGATCCTCAGCTGCGTCGTACTCCAGACGGTCGCCCGTTGCCCGCCGCGATGGTTGACTGATCACGATGTTCCCTTCCGCGACGATTCGCTCCAACTGTCCGGGGGCCGGTTGTTCCGAACCAGCCGCAGTCTGCTTCTTTGGATGAAGAAACACGGTCATGAGCTTCGCGGTCATGGTGACATCGGCGCCTTTGGCCGTAACACCGCCGTCGAGAATCATCTTGCGGTCAACATCGTTGTAGGTCAGACGCGCGGAAGTAATGGTGACGGGCGTTGCCTTTCCGCTCTTGTCGATCTGAACCAGCACGGTTGAGACAGGTTGCGTCGCCGTGCCTTGTGCCACCAGCGAACGATGCTCGCGGTCGAACTGAATGCTGGGAGCCTCGACTACGTTGGCGTTCTGCCACAAGCGCGCGTTTCCCGAATAGACAGCAGCCGCCGGCGATCGTCGCGCGAGAACACTGCGGCTGGTGACGTGGATCGGATCCGCCGATGCCAGGAACGCGCCGTCGGGCTGGGCTTTCAGTTCCGAGTACGTGCTCTTGACGTCGCCCTCTGCCACGGCGTCACCGGTCGCCCGGTTCAGGCGAAGGATCCGCGCCGTTGTGGTCATGCCGCTGTCGGTCACCCGTGGCGATCCACTCAGAGCCAATATCTGATCTTCCGTCGTGTAGATAGCCCTCTGTCCCCAGGCTCTGCGGGTTCCATCCAAATAAGCTACGTCGCCGGCTTGCGCGATCGAAGCAATTCCACCGGTCGGATGAAACGCAACGTCGAGGGTGCGACTGGTCGAGGCGCGGTCGGACTGTCCCGCGGTGCGGTTTACGATCTTCGCGTCGGGTTCGCCGTGCAGGCCCGCCAGCCGGTGTTGTTCGTTGAAGGTGAAGACGAACTTGCCGGCGGTGACGAGCGTGTTCTGTTTGGCCGCAGGTTGGGAGATCACGATCTGCGGGGGGCCGCTGGTCTCGGCGCGCTCCAGATGCTTCCCATCTTTTAGAACAAAGTCCATCGCCGGCGCCGTGAGTTCGACATCCTGGGAACTGGGCGCTGCGCTTTTTGCGGCAGGGGCGGTTTCCGCGTCAGACTTCTTCTGAACCAGTTTTACGCCATCCTCGGCGTGGACGGTCTGAAGCCCCTGTTCTCCTGCGAAACGTAAGGTCACGCTTCCGGCATAGGCTTCTGCCGGCTGGCTGCCCTGGGCGAGCAATTGCACGTTGCCGCTCAGCGTAGCTTTCTGCAGAAGATGGCGCGGCCCGGTTAAGAGCAGTTCCGCCCGGTCCGCTCGCGAACGCGCCTGGGATGAGCCCTGCAGGTCAGCCTCGACCTCGCCTTCGGCGACGACGCGCTCTACCGTGTTATCGGGCCGCAGGAGGAACTGCGCCTTGTTGGAATAGAGTTGCTGCGATTCACGCGACATGCGCGGCTTGGTCAGCACGACCAGGCGCGGATTCTTCGTGATCTCGGCATGCTCGGCGGTCAAGTGGGCCTGTTGCGGGCTGGCGATATCGACCGAAATGTCGGTGAGCAAGCTGAGCGTCCCGGTTTTTGCGACATACTCAATGCCGACGGCGGAGCCGGATGCTTGCGGTGTTCGGAACATGACTCGCCCGTGGACTGAGGCGTTGCCGGTGTTGCGGTTAAACACCAGGCCGCTGGCTTCAACGTGAATCGGATTCTTCAATTCTGGCGGCGGGGCCTGATCGGGTCGAATCAGGCCTTCCGGATTTGCCTCCAGGTCAATTGCGACCGCCCCTTTCGCAGTCACGTCCCCCGAAGCCGGGTCATACTCGAAGTCGGAGCCGGCGATCTGATCGAACCGGCTGGCGTCGCGTCCGTACACGACGATCTTGACATCGTGCAGTTCGGCCCGTCCGCCCTGCTTGAATTGCACGGCCTTGGACGCGCTGACCGTGAACAGGGTACGGCCTTCGTCAGATTTCGAGATGGAGAAGCCTTCCGCCGTCTGTGAGATCTCGACGCCGATCTTCTTCGGGATGTCATGCAACGCGTTGCGTACGCGCCAGCGGGCATAAAGATACATGCCCGCGACGATCGCAATCATGACGATCGCGCCCGCGGCGAACCACTGCCGGAGCCGGGACACCGTGAGAGGCATCTAGGGTTAGTGTAGCGGAAGGGGGAGAGGAAGATTGCAGAAGTCAGAGGTCAGATTGCAGAGGTAAAGCCAGGAGCTACGATCTTCGAGCTACGGGCAACCATCTTGCTCGCGGCTCGAAGCTCGTGTCTCGAAGCGGATTTACCTCTGCAATCTGACCTCTAACCTCTGACCTAGTACCTTCTGACGAGCGTGCCCGCTATGAGATCATGCAGTCCCTGCTTGCGGCCGGTGAGCCCGACCATGATGAAACCGATGCCCATCACGAGAGCGGAAATCCACTTGGCGAAGTGCCTGCCCGTCGCCTGGGCAAACGAGATGCGATTCCCATTCAGGTCTGTGACCTTCAAGCCAAAGATCATTTTCCCGAGAGTGGCCTGGTAGGAAGAGCTCTCCATGAACGCTTCGTACAGCCACTGGCCGAAAATCACCAGCACGACCGTGATGCCGCCGCCGAGCATGGCGAATCCTGCTCTAGGGAGCCCGCTGCCCATTCCGGCCAGCAGGCCCATGCCGCCGAACATCAAGCCGATCGGTGCGACCACGACCCGCACGGCAATTGCATCCACGATCGTCGCGACTACGCGAATCCAGAAGCCGCCGTATTGAACCGCGGGAACAGCACTCGAATAGGCAGCGGCTGGCGGGTTGGGATACAAGGGCACAGCCGGAGGGACGGCCGCGGGATTGTGCGCAACGATCGGAGTCGAGGCAGGCGCAGTACCCTGGCCTGCCACAGCCGCGGGTTGCGCCGACGCTCCACATCGATTGCAGAACCGGGCATCGGCTGCAAGCGGCGCTCCGCATTGGTTACAAAAGAAGGTTCCGTTCATGCCGGGCACTATACGGGTTCAAGCATTCGCTGTAAAGCCGGCGTTGAGATCCTAGAACTTTTCGTCGAGAACGATCTGGTCCACCATCGTTACGAGTTCCTCTTTGACCTTCCCCGCTTTCGTGTCGAGATCGTCACGTTCCTTCCGTAGCGCCGCCAGCCTGTCCTCCTGCGAATCCAGTTCGTGCGTGTAACGCTGGATCAGCGCCCTCTCTTCGGCGGTCCCTTTCAGCGCCTTCATGTTCTCGCGCAGCCGGGCCTGATCTTTTTCGATGGCGTCCATCTGCAGTTTGCGGTCGTCGGACTGTTCTCCCAGGCGCGCGGCCTCTGCCTTTTTCTGCAGGACTCGCTGCAGCGCCTCTTTGAGCGGCGGCGTGATGCGGTTGTCCGCGATCAACAGCGTGAGCTTCTGGACCTGTTCATCTTCCAGTCCAGCCAGTTCGTAGCGGGTGTCCTGCGGGCTGTATTCCTCGATCTGCAATTCACCCGACTTCCCTGCCTCAACCGGCACTCGAAAACGATAGAAGTTGGCCGAAGTGTCTTCGGGCTTCAGACCCTCGACGAGTTTC
>Ga0335076_10000598_pt1 | contig 33694 bp, 37 predicted proteins | sample Lox_Sample_25_FD_206717 | JGI IMG/M metagenome (GOLD analysis project Ga0335076, IMG submission 206717) | Soil microbial communities from Loxahatchee National Wildlife Refuge, Florida, United States - Lox_Sample_2.5 | ecosystem: Environmental > Terrestrial > Soil > Wetlands | place: USA...
GTTCGCGGCCTCGACCATTGCAGGCGTGATCCGGGAGGGCGCGGCGGTGGGTGCCGGCGGCGGCGCGGGCTCGGTCGCCGCGGTCTGGGGCCCGAGCTCGGTCGGGACGTCGCGGTGGCAACCCGCGAGGACGGCGAGCGCCGCGAGCGCCGAGCACGCGAAGCCGCGCGAGCCGCGGCGGAGTCGCGCGGCGCGCGGGTGATCGCGAGTCGCGTCAGCCGACGACATGCAGGCTCAACCACTCCGCGACGAGCGCGGGCTTGTCCTCGTTCTCGATCTCGACCGTGACGTCGATCTTCATGATCAACTGCCCCGGCTTGCGCTCCTCCACTCCCGCAAGCGCGCCGACTGCGCGCACGCGCTTACCGACGCGCACGGGCGCGACGAAGCGCACCTTGTCGAAGCCGTAGTTCACGAGCAGCGTGCGGCCCTTCGGCTCGGGGATGAACGCGATGCACAGCGGCACGAGCAACGACAACGTGAGGAAGCCGTGCGCGATCGTGCCGCCGAAGGGCGTCGCTTTCGCGCGCGCGGCATCGACGTGGATGAACTGATGATCGAGCGTGACGTCGGCGAAGCGGTTCACCCGCTCCTGATCGATGAGGAACCAGTCGGACACGCCGAGTCGTTCGCCAACCATGCGGTCGAGCTGCTCGCGCGTGACGGTTCCTTCCATGGTCTGAGCCTCGTGACTGACGCGAGCGCGGCCGCCATTGCCTCGCGTCTCGCCCTCGCCGGACCCGGATTGTGGTCGGCCCGGGTCCTCGCGTAAAGGCCGTTCAGCCCGACGCGGCGCTTGGATCGGCCCGTGCGTTCACCGTAGAGGCACGCCGGAACGTCGAAACAAGAACGCGATCTGCTCGCGCACCCGCACTGACGGATCGTCCCGCGCCGCCTGCTGCAGCGCCAATTGCACGCCGGCTTCACCGCGATGCCGCATCAGAGCCGACGCCATGGCCGACCGGATTTCCTCGCTCGGGCTGTCGGTTAGGAGCTCGAGCAGCAGCGGGACGATCTCGGTTGCGCTCACTCGGCCCGGGCTCTCTTCCGGAGTGGATTCCTGAGTCGACGGGCGAGCCCGGCCCGCGATGGCGACGAGCGCCTGAGCCGCGCGGGGATCGACATACCCCCGAAACCCGCTCACGTCCGCCGTGAGCAGCTCGAGTCGCTCCGCATCGGGTAGATCGTCCCGGAGCAGCGTCGCCGCGACATAGGCGCGCCGTCCACCTTCATCGACCGACTCCCAGCGCGCGTTGGCCCTGACTTGGGGTGACAGGTCGTGAACGAGCGCGTATTCGAGGGCCGCAATAGCCTTCGCGTCGCGTCCGAAACTGCTCCCCAGTGTCCTGACCGCCTCGAGGCGGACGAAGTCGCTGTCGTCGTGCAGCACGGAGTCGACCAGCGGCTCGATCAAGTACGGGTCGTCCACCTTTCTCATTGCCGTCCAAGCGCGCCCGCGAACCTCCGGGTCCGCCGAGTTGGCCACGATGTCGGCAGCGGCGACCGAGACGATGCGCCGTTCGTCGCGACCTACGAACGCGAATCGCTCCGGAATCGTCTTGAGCTCGGTGAGCGCGCCGAACCGCTCTTCGGCCGGGCGATTGGTATCGAGCGCAACGCTCTCCAGTTCGACCGGACGCGAAACGTCGGGTGGAAATGGAAAGCGACGAAGCGCTTGCGTCGCGTCGCGCGCGACGGCTACCGCGGTCCACGGCACCGACGAAGCGATCGACTCGCTCCATTGGCCGACGCCGCCGCGCGTGGCCGACCAGTAAATGTGGAACCTCGGCTCGTCGTGCGAATCCACGTTGGCCCGCAGCTCGAAGTCCGGAGTGAAGTCCCGATGCGCCGGGTCGCTCTCGACGAGATCGAGATTCGGGATCGAACGAAGCTCGTCGAGGAGCGCCAGATAGATGGACTGGAATGCGAGTGCAGCCGCCGGGCCGGTCGCGAGATCGCGCGGGGCGACGCCGACCGTGAATCGTAGCTTGGCTGCCGGCGGCGGCCGCGCCGCCTCCGAGGTCGACGGAGTCGGCGCAGGCGTGGCACCTTGCGCGTCCGCCGGCGACTGAGCGCGCGGCGCCGAGCTATCCGGTCCGTCAACCGACAGCGGCGCCGCTCCGTCGCGACTCTGCAAACCGTTCCGGCTCCAGAGCAGAGCCGTGGCCACGAGTCCCGCCACGAGGGCGAGGAGCAGCACCACGCTCACGCGAATACCGCCGCACAGGCGTTTCTGATTGCTGGACGTCATCGGTGCCGCGTATACGTTTCAACCGACGCGGGAACGTCACGAACCGCTTCGAGAGCGGATCGGCCGACTATACGCCGGCCACGTTCCGTTCGAATCTCAGACGAGGTTGGCTGGTCTCAGGGGACGCCGAGCGCTAGTCGGCGCCGCCGAGCGTGTGCTTGCCGTACAGCCCGCGATAGACGAAATACGAGTAGACGACTACCACGACGGCCGCGACGCCGGTGACGCCCAACAGCGTGACCGGGAATTCCGCGGGAGTCGTCGCCGGCGCCCACGCGAGAGCGACGAGGGCAATGCCCGCGATCACGAACACCCAGCCGCCGAACCGATGCGTCCGCGACCAAACCTCCTCGCTTGCGAGCGTCCAAGGCGTGCGGATGCCGATGAAGTAGTTCCTGCGCACTTTGCCGGAGTAGTTGCCAAGCACGATGAAGAGGCCGCCCATGAGCAGCTGGGCGACGACCAGGAGCGGCACGTGACGACCGCTCGCAGCGAGCAGGGCCGCGGCATCGATCCCAGCAACCACCACCGTTGCGCCGCAACCTTCGTTGTACAATTGGCGCCCTTTTTTTCCTGCACCCGATGGTGCCCGCGTGTCGAAGACCAGCGCCCCGAAAATCGGCTTCGTGAGCCTCGGTTGCCCGAAGGCCCTCGTCGACTCCGAGCGGATCCTGAGCCAGCTGCGCGCCGAGGGCTACGAGACGGCGGCGGACTACACGGGCGCCGACGTCGTCGTCGTGAACACTTGCGGCTTCCTCGATAGCGCGCGCGAGGAGTCGCTCGACGCGATCGGCGAGGCGCTCGCCGAGAACGGCCGCGTGATCGTGACGGGCTGCCTCGGCGCCGAGCCCGAGACGATTCGCGCCGCGCATCCGAACGTGATCGCGATCACCGGTCCTCACCAATACGAAGCCGTCGTGAGCGCCGTGCACGAGGCCGTGCCGCCGCAGCACGATCCGTACGTCGATCTCGTGCCGCCGCAGGGCGTGAAGCTCACCCCGCGGCACTACGCCTACTTGAAGATCTCCGAGGGCTGCAATCACCGCTGCAGCTTCTGCATCATCCCGCGCCTGCGCGGCGACCTCGTGAGCCGGCCCGCCGGCGACGTGCTGCGCGAGGCCGAGCGGCTCGTGCGCGCCGGCGTGAAGGAGCTGCTCGTGATCTCGCAGGACACGAGCGCGTACGGCGTCGACGTGCGTTACGCGGAATCCGAGTGGCGTGGCCGCAAGGTCGCCGCGCGCGTGACGGACTTGAGCGCAGCGCTCGGCGAGCTCGGCGCGTGGGTGCGCTTGCACTACGTGTATCCGTATCCGCACGTCGACGAGCTGATTCCGCTGATGGCCGACGGCAAGGTGCTGCCGTACCTCGACGTGCCCTTCCAGCACGCGAGCCCGAAGATCTTGAAAGCGATGAAGCGCCCGGCCGCGGAGGCGAAGACGCTGCAACGGATTCGCGCGTGGCGCGAGGCGGTGCCCAACCTCACGATCCGGTCGACGTTCATCGTCGGCTTTCCGGGTGAGACCGAGCAGGACTTCCAGACGCTGCTCGACTGGCTCGAGGAGGCGGAGCTCGACCGCGTCGGCTGCTTCCGCTACGAGCCCGTGCGCGACGCACCCGCGAACGCGTTACCGAACGCGGTGCCGGAAGAAGTCAAAGAGGAGCGCTGGCATCGCTTCATGGCCGCGCAGCAAGCGATCAGCGCGCGACGCTTGCAGCGCCGCGTCGGCACCGAGGTCCAAGTGATCGTCGACGAGATCGAGGGCACACAAGCGCTCGGCCGCTCGATGGCGGACGCGCCCGAGATCGACGGCCGCGTCTATCTTCCGGCCGGCAGGGGCGCGACGAAGCTCAAGCCCGGCGATGTGATCGGCGCGCGCGTAACGAAGGCCGACGAGTACGACTTCTGGGCGGAGCCCGTCTGACGGCTCGGGAATGAGTGCGCCGTTGCACGCCGAGCGGACGCACTGTCCGCTCAGTCGGGAGCGCGGCGGAGCAGGCTCAGCACGAACAAGCCACCGGCGATCATCACGATGAACGGCCCGCTCTGACGGCCTGCGAGCGTCGCGGCGTAGGTGCCGGCCCCGGTCGATAGGACGGCCACCGCGACCGACCCGGCGAGCATCCCGTTCAGGTTGCGCGCGAGGCGCCGTGCGACCGCCGCCGGGATGATGATCAGCGATCCCATGAGCAGCACGCCCAAATAGCGCAGGCCGAGGCCGACCGTGAGCGCAAACGCGAGCAGGAAGTACAGATCGAGCCGTGCGACGCGGATTCCGGACGTCAGCGCGATCTCGGGCGACACGAGCGACACGATCAACGAATGCCGCGCGCGCAAGACGAACGCGATCACGGCCGCCGCGGCCGCGATGCCGGCGCCGGCTTCCGCCGCCGACAACGAGCCAGCGCCCCCGAGCAGCGCCTCGATCAGATCTTCGCCCGACGCGAGCAGACTCCCGACGGCCAGAGCCACCGAGAACAGCACGCCGACGACCGTCTCCGTCGCGATTCGCGTCCGGCGCTCGATCAGAAAGATCAACAGCGCGCCGATCAAGAGCATCGTGAGCCCTCCGGCCAACGGGCTAACGTGCAAGATCAGCGCAATCCCGATGCCGGGCAACGCGACGTGAGACATCGCATCGGCCGCGAGCGACATGCGCCGCATGAGAGCGAACGACCCGACGAGCCCGGCCGCGACCGCCATGCTGACGGAAAGCACGAAAGAGGCGACGCCTGCGGCCGTCAATGGAGCGACTCGTCGTGGCGGTGAAACGCGACGGGCGTGCCATAAATGGCGTCGAGCGTCTCCGGCGTCAGCGCGACGTCGGGCGGACCGAAGCACGCCTGCGTTCGACCGAGGCAGAGCACTCGATCGGCATAGCGGTACACGACGCTGAGGTCGTGGGAGACGAGCACGACCGAGACGCCGGCCGCCGTCTGCAAGCGCCGAACGAGCTCGGCGAGCTGCGTCTGACCGGGCGCGTCGATGCCGGCTGCGGGCTCGTCGAGCAGCAACACGGTCGGATGTCCCAGCAGCGCGAACGCGATCAGTAGTCGTTGGAACTGGCCGCCGGCCAACGTTCCGACCGGCTGAGCGAGCACGTCCTCGGGCAATGAGACGTCGGACAGCGCGCGGCTTACATCCGAGTCGACGGCACTGGTCAGCGCGGCCTTCGCGAGGAGCAGATCCCAGCCGCTGATTGGCAGGTTCCGCTCGATGTCGAGCTTCTGAGGCAGGTAGCCGAACCTCGTGCCCGGAGCCCAACGTATCGTGCCGCTGCTCGGAGGCAGCGCCCCGATCAACGTGCGCAGCAGCACCGTCTTGCCGGCGCCGTTCGGCCCGAGCACGGCGAGTGAGCTCGCACGCGGCATCGAAAAGCTCAAGTCGCGGATCACGTCGCTCGTCCCGAGGCGGACGGTCAAGCCTTCGACTTCGAGAACGTTGTCCATCGTCGCAAAGACCTCCGCCGCGCCGTGCCGAGCAGAGCGCGTCGGTACGGAATTGCGCTCCCATTCGGCGTCAGTCGCCGCGCTTGTAGATGATCTTCTTTGCGCCGCCTTCGCAGGTCCCGACGACTTTACCGTCCTCGGGCGCGGCCTTCTCCGCGATCGTAAGCGTGAACTCTTTGACACCGTTGTTCTTGATTTTCGCCTCGATCTCGCTCTTCAGCTCTTCGCAGGACTTCACCTGCGCGAACGCCGGAGAAGCGACGAGCGCGAGCACCATCGCTGCGAGCAGAACCCTCATCTGAACTCTCCCATCGCGGCGCACCCCGCCGCGCCGACGCGCATTGTGTCGCGGCGTGTGCGCGAATCAAGTGTGCCTGGGGTAGGTCCGCCGGAGCGGAGCAGCCTCAGCGCGCCGGCGGCGCCGGGGCAGGCGCCGGGGCGGGCCCCGGTCCCACCGGGATTCCCGCATCCTTGATCGCGGCCAGCACGGCCGCCTGAGCTCGCGCGAGCATCGGCTGCATCTTCTGCTCGAGCGCGGCGTTGGTCCGCTGGACAAGCATGCCCTGCTTGCTCGCATAGGCCTGCCCCGCCGGCGAGGCGAAGAACGCGGAGATTCCGTCGATCTCCGCCTGATCGAACGTATCGCGAAACGCGTCGATGTAGATCGTCTTCACTTTGTCCCACGACAGATCCTGCTTCACCGACGTCATCACCGTGCTCGGCAGCTGCTCGATGACTTTCTGCTGCTGAGGCGTCAGAGACTTGCCGGCGAACGTTTCCTGGAGCGACTGCCCAATCTGGCCTTGGATGAGATCGAAGATGCCGTCGAGCGTCGATTGGGTCTTCATCAGGCCGAGCAGCTTCTCGATCGAAGCGTCGCTCGGAGGCGCGGCCCACGACGGAAGGACGAGGCACACGGCCGACAGTGCAATGATGAACCGAAGCATGCTTCTCTGACCTCTCATTCGCCCGCGTTGATGTTGAACACCCTCTGCCCTTCGGCCGGCACGCCCCGCAACCGCGACCGCGGTGAATCGACGCGAACCTCGAGCGCGTTTCATCAGTCGGTGCGATGCCGCAACTGCTCGAGCTCGGCGTCCGTCGGCGTGTCCTCGCCCCAGAGCTCTTTGCCGTCCGGCAGCACGAGCTTCTGCCAGTGCACGACGAACGAGCCGTCTCGAGACGGGTTGCCGACGATCTTGATGTGATCGCCGGGCTTCACCTCGTCGCCGGTCCAACCGTTGCGCAGTAGCACGGTGCGCGAGCCGCCCTCGGCCATCCAGCTCTGGTCTTCGCCGTTCGGGCCTTTCACGGTCATGTAGATCCGCGCGTGCGGATTGCCGAGCGTGTAGCTCTTCACGACACCTTCAACCGTGATCTGTTTGTCGACGAAATAGAATACCGCGGCCGAATGATGCGCCTGGGCGAGCGGCATGACCGAAGCCGCCGCGAGCGCTCCGAGAAGGGACGAGACGACTTTCATGGTGGCGCTCCTCTGGGCTTGGTCTCTCATGGCTTAGTTGGATAGTCCTTGCAGCTGTCTTTCACGAGCTTCATCTCGGGCTTGTAGAGCCAGATCTTGTGCACCGTGAACGGCTTGGAGAGCATCGTCGGATCCTCGACCATGAGATCGAGCCGCAGCCGCCGCGGATCCTCGAGCACCGTGTAGATCTCGACCGCGTGCGCGTGCTCGCTGAAGCCGCCGCCCGCGTATTGCGGATAGAAGATGTCGGGGCTCAAGCCGACCGTGTCGACGACGAGCACGTCGCCGTCCCAGTGGCCGATCGAGTGCCCGAGCCTGGTCGGCTTCGGGTTCTTAGGATGCGCGCGCCCGTCGAGATAGATCGTGCGAGTCTCCGACCATTCTTCGTAGTTGATCACGAGGTTCTTGCTGGAGCGTTGGATCTCGATCGGCAGCGCGTTCACGACCTCGCGCGCGAAGCCGTACGGCTCGCAGTTCAACGTCGGATCGTTCGCATCGTTGATCGTATTGAAGATGTCGACGCCCGGGCCGATCACGTGCGGACGCATGCTCTCGCGCATGAACGCCCACGACTGCCCGATCAGAGCGAACACCGGCACGTGATCGTTTTTCGGATCGGCGAGCAGCCCCTTCAAGTGCGCGATGCCCTCGTCGGTGCAACCGTTGAAGCAGCCCCAGTCTTCGATGTGCCAATACGGATCGTGCCGAGTCGTGAAGATGCCGCTCCAGACTCCGTCCAAGCTCGTCTGCGCCCGCGTGTAAGCCGGCGCGGCGAGCAGCACGAAGCAGAGCCACGCGGTTCGAGGCGCGGTAATTCTCATTCTTCCTCTCCCCAAGAGACGCGTGGATGTTACGCGCTCCGGCCGCGCGCTCGCCACTCCTCGCGCGTCTGTCCCCAGACATCGACGAGCGCCGATTCGTACGGCGCCGGCAAACGGCTGCGCCCGCGCCTACGCGACCCGAGCTTGCGAGCGACCGCCTGTGACGCCGCGTTGTCGATGTCGATCACGTGGATCACTTCGCTCCAGCCGAGCACCTCGAATACCCAGTCGATCGCTGCTATTGCGGCTTCGGTTGCGTAACCGCGGCCCCAACAGTCGCTCACGATGCCCCAGCCGACTTCGGTGCCGGGCCAGCCTTCGGGGTACCACGGCCCGACGCGGCCGACCCAACGCCCGCTCGATTTTTCGATGACCGAGAACATCGCGAAGCCTTGTATTTGCCATGCACCCGCCATCGTGAGGAATGACCTCCAGGCGACGCTGCGGGTGACGGGGCCGCCCAAATAGCGCGTCGCCGCTCCGTCGGCGACGAACTCTGCCCACGCGCCGAAATCGTCTCCGCGCGGCGGGCGCATCGACAAGCGCGGCGTGTCGAGAACGGGTAGTTCCGATTGCATTGCCTAAGTCTCGCTCGAGACCGAACGCGTAGAACCGAGCGCTGCCACGATGCCACGCGCCGCGCGTGAATCGAACGGACCAGGGTCAGCGGTTCGAAACGCGACGGTCGGGCGCTCAGTTCGCCGGCGCGATCGTGAGCTTGCCGCCCACGACGGGATTGCGGTCGTTCTCGTTGCAGTCGCCGTGCACCATGCGATCGAGCCCGGCCACGCGCTGGTAGGGAATCGTGACCTTCCACGGCTCGGTCAGCGCGACCGGATCCTGGACGGTGAGCTCGTCCTCGATCCTGTCGGCGCTCAGCATGCGAATCCGTTCGGTATAGCGTGCGCGCTCACTGACCATCGGCGGAAACGTGCCCGACTTCACCGCGATCGTGTCGACCGCGAGCACGTGGCCTTCCCACTTGCCGACCGAATCGCCCCACGGCGTGGGCCAGACGTCGTCCGGGCTCGGGTGCGCCCGGCCGTCCGTGTAGATGTGGCGGATCTCGCGGCCCGCGACGATCACGTCCGTTTCCTCGGGCGTGATCAAGAACTGCAGCACCCACGGCGACTCCATCATGAACGGGAACGGAAAGCCGCACTCCTTACCCGTGTCGCCGGCGGAGTTCTTGCGCGTCGCGGCCGCCTTCGTCGCGAAGTCGGCGGTATACGGCAGCGGCGCCGCGAGCTTCATTTTCACGTAGTCGGCCGCGCCGTTCTCCGTGCGCCCCGACACTCCTAGCGCGTTCTCGACGCCGTCGTCGGCGATCCAGTAGCCCGTCCAGTTCGGCAGCGACGCGAACACACGAACGCGATCCTGCTCGCTCTTCTGCGCGCCGACCGCAGCGGCCGCGAGCAGCGCCGCGGCCGCGCAAATTCGTGCGATCGAACGTGCGTTCATTGCGGCTTCCCGAGCACGCTGCCGTCGGCCCGCGTCGCCGACACGAACAGGCCCGCTTTCGTCGTGCCGTCGCGCGTCGGCCGGACGACGACCTTGATCTCGTCGCCGGGCTTCAGGGTGCCCGGCTTCCAACCGCCTTGATAAAGCTGCAGCGGCGCGCCCATCTCGACGCTCCAGTCCTCGGCGCCGTTGTCTCCGCCGACCGAAAGCTCTATCCAACAGTGCGGATTCGTCCATTGGAACTGCTTGACGGTGCCCGCGAGCGTGACCGACTTGTCGTAGTCGAACATCGCGCCCGAGTGATGCGCTTGCAACGGCGCGGCGACAAACGCCACTGCCGCGATTACGACGGCCGTGCGCGCCGCACGCGCCAATTCCGAACGGACGAGCTCCACCGCGACACCGCTCCGAGGCGACTGACGGCGGCTACGGTAGCACGAGCGCGCTCGAGCCGCGGCTACTTCCCGAGACGGGCTTCTCGTCCCGCACGCCGGCACGCGCGCGGCAAAATGGCGACGGGCGGTCGGCTGAAGCTCGCCCGAGCAGTCGCGGTGATTGCAGCGACCGCGAACGGCTAGCTCTGCAACGGCTTCTTCGAGAGCTTTCGTTGCAGAGTGCGGCGATGCATCTTCAAGGTGCGCGCGGTGGCCGAGATGTTGCCGGCGTGCTCCCCGAGCACGCGGTGGATATGCTCCCATTCAAGCCGGCGCGGCGACATCGGCTCCGCGCGCGGCGTGACGGGTTCCGCGGCCGGCTTCTCGCCGCGCTGCAGGGTCTCGACGACCGCGCTCGCGGTCACGGGCTTCGCGAGGTAGTCGTCGGCGCCCAGCTTGATCGCTTTGACCGCGGTCGCGATGCTCGCGTAACCGGTGAGCACGACGATCCGCATCCGCGCGGCGAGCGCGTGCAGCGGCTCGATCAACGTCAGGCCGTCCTCTTCGCCCAGGCGCAGATCGACGATCGCGGCGTCGACGGCCCGAGCACGCGCGGCTGCAAGCGCGCCGTCGATCGAGTGCGCGACGCTCGTCGCCCAGCCGCGCCGCTCGAGCGCACGTGCGAGCGTCTCCGCGAAACGAACGTCGTCGTCGACGACGAGGACGGAGCCGGCCAGTTCAGCGCGCATTGGCGGCCAACTCGTCGAGCGGAAGGTGGATCTGCGCCTCGACGCCGCCCGCCGGCCGGTTTGCGAGCTCGAGGCGGCCGCCGAACCGTTCGAGCGCGGCGCGCGACAAGAGGATGCCGATGCCGAGCCCCCGGTCCTTGGTCGAGACGACGCGCAGACCGATCTCGCCCAACGTCGGGTCCAGCCCCGTGCCCTCGTCCGTCACGGCGATGTCGAGCCGGCCGTCCCGGCAGCTCACCTGCACGGCGACTTGGTCCCGGCCGTTCGCGAGCGTCGCGTGCGCCGCATTGTCGAGCACGTTACGGATCACCTGGCCGACCGTCGCCTCGGCGACGATGCGCGTGTCCGTCGCCGGCAAGTCGAACGTCACGACGAGCTCGATCTCGGGATGCGCGCCGCGCCATTGATCGATGAGCGCCGCGAGATAGGCGCGCAGCCCGACCTGCGCCGCGCCCTCACTGCGCGCGACGCCGACGTCCCGCGCGATCCTATTGAGCCGCTCGTTGATCGACTGGATCTGCTCGGCCATCACGCTCAAATGCTCGCGCTGCGCGGAGCTCGTCGCAGCCTCGTTGAGCTCCTCGACCAGGATCGCGAGCGTCGACAGCGGCGTGTTGAGCTCGTGCGCGGTGCCGGCGGCGAGCGTGCCGAGCTCGACGATCTGCTGATCGCGCAGCGCGGTCTCGCGCAGCACAGCGAGCTCTTGGTCGCGGCGGCGCAGCAGCCATGCCGCGCGGCCGACGAAGAAAACGATCAGCATCGCCGCGATCAAGAAGTTCACCCACATGCCGGCTACGTGCAGGTCGAAGTCGCTGCCGAAGCGCGCGTTCACCGGAGGCAGAGGCACGTGCCATCGCCAGACGAGCGAATAGCAGACCCCGCAGATCGCGGCGATCGACCACGCGTACGCCGCCGGCAACGACGCGGCCGCGAGCGAGATCGGCAGCAGATACAACGATACGAACGGGTTCGTGTTACCGCCCGTGAAATAGAGGATCGACGTGAACGCGGCGACATCGACGACGAGATGCAGCGCGACCTCGCCGTGCTGCACGCGCCGGTCGGAGTACAGGTCGCGAACGCCGAGCACGTTCCAGAGCGCGAGCGCGCCGATCGTCAGGATAATGGGCCGGATCGGCAAGGCTCCCGCGAGCACGTAAGAACCGGCGAACAGGACGGCGGCGGATTGCGCGGCGACGGCGAACGTCCGGAGCCAAAAGAGCAGGCGCAAGATTCCGATCGGCTCGGTGCCGTCCGACGCCGCGCGCGTGCGGATGACCGTTGTCATCCGCCAATTGTGGCACAGGACGCCCGAGCCGCGGCTCGGGGATATGCTTCAAAACGTGTGCGTGTAGCTGAAGAGATGTTGGCCGAGATCTCGCCGCGTAGTTCACGGCGATCGTTCTGGTCAGCGGTAGCGGCTGAGCTCGATGCCGTGGCCGACCGGCAGCAGCACGGTGGTCATGCCCGCGGCCTCGCGCACGCGCGCGCGGTAGCGGTTCGCGTCGGGGCGCGCTCGCTCGGGGTGGAGCATGTTGTCGGCGACGACGAGCGCGCCGTCGGCGAGCTTCGGGTAGATCAGATCGAAGGACGGGATATAGAGGTCCTTCCAGAGATCGAGCAGCACGAAGTCGAACGGGCCCGGCAGCTCGCGCAACGTCTCGAGCGCGTCTCCGAGCTTGAAGTCGACGAACTCGGCGAGGCGCGCCTTCGCGATCTGCGTGCGCGCGTACTCGACCTTGCGCGGGTGCAACTCGAGCGTGGTGACGATCCCGTCCGTCGCCTCCGCGAGCCAGACCGTCGAGTAGCCGTACGACGTACCGACCTCGAGGATCGCGCGCGCCTTCATCTCCTGGATCAGCGTGCTCACGAGCGTCCCCGTCGCGGGGCCGATCGGTAATAACAGGTCATCGATGTTCTCGCGCGAGTTACGGGCTTGGAGCCGCGCGCCGATCGCGACCTCCCGGTCCGCGCGCTCTTGGTATTCCTTCTTGACCGCTTCGACTTTCGAGTCCATGCCGCTCATCCCGCGCTATTCCCACCACTTCCAGAACATCCACCAAGACTTCTCGGCTTTCGCAGGCGTTGCGGCCGCGGACGTGCCCGCGGGCGCTGCGCCGGCGGCCGCCGCGTGCTTCGCCACGCGCGCCTCGGTCTCCTTGCACGGCGTCGTGCCGTGGTACGGCAAGTCCGAGATGTAGACGGTGTCGGAGCCCTTGAACTGTCCGGCGAAGAAGGTCGGGTCCTCCGCGACGTAGTCGCGCGTGAGCGCGAGCTTCGCGGGGTCGAACGTGAAGCGCTCGACGACGTGCAGCGAGCCGCTGTGCGGCAGGCGGCCGTCGGCCGAAAGAATTCCGGGCGCGAAACCGACGGTGTCGACGACGAGCACGTCGTTCTCCCAGCGGCCGATCGAGTGCCCCGCCACGCTCGGAGCGATGCTCGCCGGGTGCTCGTGCTGGTCGAGTCGGATCGTGCGCTCGATGCCCATCGAGCCATAGAGCATCTTGATCTCGGTCGGCGTCTGCGTGATCCGGTTGATATCGGTCTCGAACGTCCAGTCGAACAGGATGTTCGTCGGCCGGCAGTCGAGGCGCGGATTGTCGGCCGTCGAGAGATCGAGGCCCGCGATCGCGGCCGTGCCGGCCGGCGTGAGCGGTAGGCTGCTGCCGCGCTTGTTCCAATACGTGTCGACCGGATCGTCGGCGAGCGACACCGCCGTGCCGCGCGCGCCCGGGAAGGCCTGGCCCCCGGCCGGCACGTCGCCCGGCGCGTAGGTCTTCGCGGTCGACAGCGGCACGAGCGTGCCTTTCTGGCCGCGCGGATCCGTCATCACACGCTGCTCGCCGGCCCAGTCGCCGGCGATATTGGGGTCGCCGTTCGCGAGCCGGGCGGGCCGTTCCGCTGGCGCCGGCTTGGCGGTGGCGGCGGTCGCGAGCTGGCGCTGCCCGTAGCGGTCGAGGCTGCTGCCGTCAGCGAAGCTCGCGGTGCTCAGATAGCAGGCCGCGGAGTCGCGCCGGTCGGGCGAGCCCGTGATCTTGATCGAGTCGCCGGCCTTGAACATCTCGGGAGACCAGCCCGAGCGCATCAGAACCGTCGCGCCCCGCATCTCGCAGCGCATGTGGGTGACCGTGCCGTCGGCGGCGCGCACGTCGAAGTGCAGCCACGAGTGCGGGTTCACGAACTCGACACTCGTGATCACGCCCTCGAGCGCGATGTCCTTGTTGAGATCGAAGTTCGCGACGCCGTGATGCGCGTGCGCGGGACCCGTGAGCGCCAGGAAGAACGGGACGGCGGCGCGTATCGCGGCGCCCCCGACCCGCTTCTTCTGAATTCCGACCGTCATCGCACTCCCCCGCACGCCATGACAGCTTCGGAGAATTGGCGAGACGGCCGTGAGTGTCAAGGCGAGCGGCTACCGCCGCTCGCCCAAGACGACCCGCAGTCGGACCGGCTATTGGCCGGTATGGAGCTTGTTCTTGTTTTGCGAGCCCGAATGCTGCGAATGCTTCTTCTTGCCGTGGTGCTGCCCCGAATGCGTACCCTTCTTCGGGTGATGCTGCTGCGAAGAATTCGTCGCGGCTCCCGCGACGCCCGCTGCCAGGAATGACGCAATCAACGCAACGCTTAGAAGACGACCCCGCACGTGAATCCTCCTTGGATCAAACCGTAAACACAGCACTCCAACGCCGCGCGAGAATAAGCCGTCGAGCACCGCTCGGCAACGGCCGAGCGCGCAAAACCGCGAAATTTAATTCGGCTGCGCGAGCGCGCGTTCCAGCTTCGCCGCGAGGTCGCGGCTCGTGACTCGCTGCAGCGCCTCGCGTAGATCCGGCCGCTTGTCCAAGAACGCGCGCAGCGTCTGCGTCGACCAGCGGATGTAGCGCCCGGGCGCGACGAAGCGCGCATCGACGGGCGACGGGCTTCCGGTCAACACCAGGCCCGTGCCGACCAGGTGTCCCGGCGCGAGCCTGCCAAGGTTCGACTCGCCCTTGTAGACCTCCACATCTCCGGAGATCGCGATGCAGATCCGTGCGGACGGGTCGCCGGCCGTGAGCAATCGCTCTCCGGCGGCCGCGTCGCACCACTCGCCCACGAGCGCGAGCGACAGGAAGTCACGCGGGCGCAGCGAGTGGAACGCCAAGTCGTAGAGGGTCTGCTGGTCCGCCGAGAGCACCACGGGACGTCGCTCCCTATAAATACGCGCGATCTGGTACAGGTTGATCGCGGTGAAGACGGACGCCCAGAGCACGGGCGGCCACAGCACCAAGTCCTGCGCCAGGTAGTACGGGATGTTCGTAAGCGCCGCCGCGACCGCGAACCAACGCAACCACAGGATGTCACGTACGGAATAGGACACGAGCATCAGGATGTTCGAGAAATGGACGAGGTAGTCTGCGGGTTGCATGGTCGTTCCCTCCGTGAAGATCGACTGTCCTTCGCTCCGAGCGAACCGGAGCGGCCTCGGCTCAGGTGACTCTGCCACGTCGACAGACCGACGCAAATTGCGAGCCGCTCAGACGGACGCCGCCCCGCTCGCGAGCTGTCTCGATCTATCCCTGCGGCGTAGGATGCGCCGATGGAAATCCACGCGCCTCATCGCGAGCTCCTTGCCGCACCGTGACCGCGCGGGGGTTATCATGGGCATTCTCGACACCCGCCAAGGCGAAGAATGCAGGCCTCACTTGCCGAGCCGTCCCGTAGCACACCCGTCTTCGGAGACTACGAGGTCGTCGTTCTCGGTGGCGGCCCCGCCGGCATGGCGGCCGCGCTCGCAGCGGGTCGCGCGGGCCGGTCGACGCTGCTGATCGAGCGCTACGGCTTTCTCGGCGGCGCCGGGACGGCCGCGGGCTTGAGCACGTTCTGCGGGCTGCACGCCGTCGTGCACGGCAAGCACGAGCAGGTCGTGCACGGGATCGCGGACGACATTCTCGACCGGTTGCGCGCGATGGACGGCTTGAACAAGCCGCATCTCACGATTCGCGACCAGATCCTCGCGCAGGCGTACGACATCTCGGCGTTCAAGATTGCGGCCGACGAGCTGCTCGCGGAAGCCAAGGTCAACGTGCTGTTCCACGCGTTTGGCGTCGGCGCCGTGCTTGCATCCGACGACAAGATCGACGCGGTGGTCGTCGAGACGAAGTCCGGCCGCTTCGCGGTGCGCGGCGAGATCTTCGTCGACGGCTCCGGCGACGGCGACCTCGCGGCGTGGACCGGCGTGCCGTACGAGGTCGGCGACGGCGTGAGCAACATGCTCTATCCGTCGACGATGTTCAGGATCAACGGCGTCGACCCCGACAGGGCGGGCCGCGCGTGGGAGCTGATCCCGACGCTGATGGACGAAGCCGAGAAGGAGGGCCGCCGCTTCCCGCGCAAGAAGCCGATCGTCCGGCCGCAGCGCAACCCGATCGAATGGCGCGCGAACCTCACGCAGATCAAGAACCCGGACGGATCGGCCGTGAGCGGCATCGACGCGCGACAGCTGAGCTACGGCGAGGTCGAGGGCCGGCGCCAATGCTGGGACGTGTTCCAGTTCATCAGAGGCGTGACGCCGGGCTTCGAGAACGCGTACATCGTCGAGATCGCGCCGCAGATCGGCATCCGCGAGACGCGCCGGATCGGCGGCGAGTACCAGCTCACGGAGAAAGACATTTTGGGCTGCGCCGACTTCGACGACTCGATCGGCGTTCAGGGCTGGCCCGTCGAGGCGCACGTGAAGGGCGACGTGAAGTTCGTGTTCTCGCCGCCGACCTCGCGCGGCTACAACCAGATCCCGTACCGGATCATCGTGCCGCAGAAGATCGACAATCTGTTCGTCGTCGGCCGGTGCGCGTCGATGTCGCACGAAGGCCAGTCGTCGGCGCGCGTCTCGGGACCGTGCTTCATCATGGGCCAGGCCGCGGGCACGGCCGCGGATCTCGCGCTGAAGACCAAGGTCGCGCCACGCGCGATCGACGTGCGCGCGCTGCAGCGGCGGCTCGCGGCCGCCGGCGCGAATCTCGGCCCGCTGTCCGCAGCGGTCGCGCCCGCGAGCAAGGCAGGCGTTAGATGAGCGCGCCGCGACGCAAGCTGCGCAGCAACCTCGAGCCCGGCACGGCTCTCTGGGCCGGGCGCCGAGCGCAGTGGCGGGCGCTCGGATTCAGCGACGAGGACATGCTCAAGCCGAAGATCGCGATCATCAACTCGTCGTCCGAGCTCTCGAGCTGCTTCAGTCATCTCGACGGGGTGTCCGCGGAGCTCAAAGTGGCGATCCGCGCGGCCGGCGGTCTGCCGCTCGAGGTGCGCACGGCCGCACCGAGCGATTTCATCACGAGCGCCGGTCGGCGCGGAGCGTACATCCTATCGGCGCGCGACCTCATCGCGGCCGACATCGAAGTCCAGGTCGAGGGTGCGCTGCTCGACGGCATGGTCGCGCTCGCGTCGTGCGACAAGACGACCCCCGGCCAGCTGATGGCGGCGGGGCGGCAGAACATCCCGACGATCGTCGTCGTTTGCGGTTACCAGCGCTCGGGCGAGTACAAGGGCGAGCACGTCGACATCGAAGAGGTGTTCCTGAAGTCCGGCTACGTCGCGTCGGGACGCGTGACGGTCGAGGACCTCACCGGCATGGCCGACGTGGCGGTCCGCAGTCCCGGCGTCTGCGCCGGCATGGGCACCGCGAACTCGATGCACATCGTCTGCGAGGCGCTCGGCATGGCGCTGCCCGGCAGCGCGCCGGTCGCGGCGCTGAGCAAGAAGATGCTCGGCCACTTGCGGCAGGCCGGCGGGCGCATCGTCGACATGGTGTGGCAGGACTGCAAGCCGCGAGACATCATCACGGCGGGATCGGTACGCAACGCGGTCTGCGTCGTGCTCTCGTTGAGCGGCTCGATCAACTGCGTGAAGCACTTGCAGGCGATCGCGACCGAGGCCGAAGTCGAAGTCGACGTCTATCGGCTCTTCGCCGACTACGCGGACAAGATTCCGTTGCTCGCCGCGATTCGGCCGAATGGCCCGGGGCTCATCGAGGAGCTCGAGGCCGCGGGCGGCGCGCGCGCGGTGCTGAAGCGTCTCGAGCGCTTCCTCGATCTCGACGCGCGCGTCGTGACCGGCGAGCGGCTCGGCGACGTGCTCGCGGACGTGCAGGTCGCCGACGAGCGCGTGATCCGCACCGTCGACGCGCCGCTGTCGCGCCGCCCATCGATCGTGATCGTGCGCGGGAGTCTCTTGCCCGGCGGCGGCATCGTGCGGCTCGGGGGCACCGGCGAGCGCACGCTGAAGTTTCGCGGCGTCGCGAACATCTTCCACTCGCGCGACGAGGCGCTCGCCGCGATCAAGGACGGCAAGGTGAAGCCCGGCGACGTCGTGATCTTGCGCGGGCTCGGAGTGATCGGCGGGCCGGCGATGGCGCTCACCTCGGCCGTCGTGTTCGCGCTCGACGGCGCGAAGCTGATCGACAAGGTCGCGATGATCACCGAGGGGCAGCTCTCGGGGCTTGTGAACGACGGGCTCGTCGTCGGCGAAGCGTCGCCCGAGGCTGCGGCCGGCGGCCCGATGGCCTACGTCGAGAACGGCGACACGATCTCGATCGACGTGACCCGCAAGGTCGTCGACCTCGAGGTGCCCGAGGCCGTGCTCGCCGAGCGAATGAAGACGCCGCGCACGTTCGGCGCACAGGGCGAGCGGGGCTGGCTACGCGTCTATCAACGTACGGTCGCGCCGGTGCACGAAGGCGCGGTGCTGCGCCGATGAAGGTTCGACTGAAATCCGCTCTGCTCGCCGGTGCCCTCGCCGTGATTGCGGTGGGCGGCGCGACGAGGAGCTCGGGGCAGGCCGCGGGCGCCGAGCTGCCCTGCGTCTATATGGGCGACGTGCGGCGCACGACGATCCTCGACGACAACAACATCCTCTTCTACATGCGCAACGGCACCGTCTACCAGAATCACTTGCGCAACACCTGCTTCATGTTGCGCAGCGCGAATCGGTTCACGTACGGCTCATCGCCGATGCGCCGCTTGTGCGTCGGCGACCTTATTCAGGTGTTGCCGGAGTCGAGCTTCGGCGGCGCGGCGTTTCCGATGGCGACCTGCAACCTCGGCAGCTATCTGGCGATCGACAAGGACGTTGCAGACGAGCTCGTCGCGACGTCGCTCGGCAAGAAGCCGAAGGAAGGCCGCGGCCGAGTGAAGACGACGCCGGTCGAGCTGCCGCCCGCGACGCCGCCCGCCGAGCCGGGTGCGCCGGCGGCGAGCCCGCCGTCGTCCGACTCCCCTCCGCCGGCGCAGGAACCGCCGAAACCTTGAGCCCGCGGCCCGGGACTCACGTGCGAGTGAACGCGCGATTCAAGAAGACCGTCGTCGCGAGCGCGGCCGCGCTGCTGGCGGCCGCCGGCGGCAAGGGCGCCGCCGCTCAGGAACCGCCGACGGCCGCGAAAAGCTGCGTCTTCCTGCCGGACGTCGACCATACGAAGATCGTCAACGAGCGCAACATCCTCTTCTACCTGCGCAGCAACACGATCTTGCAGAACTCGCTGCGCGAGCCCTGCTACGGGCTGCGCGAGAAGACCCGGTTCACGTACGGCTCCTCGTCGATGAAGCGGCTCTGCATGGGCGATCTGATCACGCTGCTGACCGACCTCAGCTTCGGAGGCGTCGCGTCGTCGAACACGTGCAAGCTCGGCATGTTTCTGCCGGTAACCGACGACGAGGTCGACGAGCTGCTCAGCACGGCGAGCAAGGACAAGGGCGGCCAGAAGAAACCGGCCATCAAGAGCCAGCCGGTCGAGCTCCCGCCGAAGGCCGCTCAGGCGGCGGCGCCGAAGGCGGAGGCGGCCGAGAGCGGCGCGCCCGCACCGGACGAGCAGCGCTAGAGAACCGCGGCGATATCCTTCTCGATCTTCTCGGGCGTGTCGGTCGGCGCATAACGCCGCACGACTCGGCCGGTGCGATCCACCAAGAACTTCGTGAAGTTCCACTTGATCGCCTCGGTGCCGAGGATGCCGGCCTTCTCGCTCTTGAGCCATCGATACAGCGGATGCGCGTTCGCGCCGTTGACCTCGATCTTCGCGAACATCGGGAACGTGACGTCGTAGCGCGTCGAGCAGAACGTCTTGATCTCGCTCTCGTCGCCGGGCTCTTGGTGGCCGAATTGGTCGCACGGAAAGCCGAGGACCTCGAGGCCTTGCCGATGGAACCGCGCGTACAGCGCCTGCAACCCCTCGTACTGCGGCGTGAAGCCGCACTTCGACGCGACGTTCACGACGAGCAGCGGCTTGCCCCGGTAGGCCGCGAGCGGCTGCTCGGCGCCGTCGATGTCGCGGGCCGTGAAGTCGTACGCGGTGCTCACCGACGGTCCTCGAGCAGCGTAAGAACGTTCTCGGGTGGCCGGCCGATCACCGCGCGCTCGCCCGCGACGACGATCGGCCGTTCGATGAGGATCGGATGGCGGACCATCGCCTCGATCCACTGCGCGCGCGACAGCGTCCTGCCGGCGTATTCCTTCTTATAGATGTCCTCGCCCTTGCGCACGAGCTGCTCGGGCTCTAGCCCAAGCTTCGCGAGGAGGGCCGCCAGCTCCTTCGCGGTCGGCGGCGTGCGGAGGTACTCGACGATCTCGAGCTCCGCGCCATGCCGCTCCACGAGATCGAGCGTGGCGCGGCTCTTGCTGCACTTCGGGTTGTGATAGATCTCGAGCATGCCGGCCCGCTCCGCTCGGCGCGCGAGGCGCCCGAGGGGTTAGACTGCGGCAACGATCCAGCGACCGCAAATCGCGGGACACGCAGGCGCATCCCGGACGCTCGACCGGCCGGCGGAAGCCCTATCGGACCGTGTAATCGCGCGCCTCGAGGCACGCGCTCGTCGCGCGCTGATAGTCGTCGCGCTTCGTCGCGTCCACGTTACCGGTCGCCGTCGTCGGGTCGAAACCGGTCTGGTTGACGGCCCAGACGTGACACTCGTACCGGTCCTTGGCCTCTTGCTCCGCGGTCTGGCCCTTGTTCGGGTAGACGAACGCGTTTTGCGCCGGGGCGGGAGTCACGGTCGCGGACTCGACATTCTGCGGAGGATCGACGACCTCGTATTGGCGCTCCTGCGCACGCCAGACGTAGTACGCGTCGTTCGCGTAGTAGTACGGCACGCCGCCGAGCATCAACGTCGTGTAGAAGGGCGGCAGCACGGGCACGAACACGCCGATCGGCGGTGCGATCACGACGAAGTGCCCATGGTCCGGCCGATACCAGACTCCGCCGTGAAACCAATACTGATTCGGTCCGTGGTGTATGAGGACCGCGTCGTGCGGGATTGTCTGGACGACGACGCCATGGTCCGCATACGTGCGGTCGTGTCCATGGCGATGATCAACGTGCTCGTGAATCGGTTCCGCAGTTGCTTGCCGGGCCGATACGCTCACCACCGCCAAAGCGGCAGCGGCCGCCAACAGCACCCTAGTCGATCTTCCGAAAAACATGCGCTTGCCTCCGCGACTTGCCTCCAGTCGTTTGACCACGCGAGCATCCGCGCGTTCGCTCGCTGAACGGCCGCCGCGCAGGCGGCGCGGCAGCCGTTCACGACCGTCGCCTCACCCGACGACGAGGATGATCAAAGCGTGCAGCCGTTCCGAGAGCCGCTCCTTCTCGATCAACGGTTGGTTCGGGAAATGGCGGTTATACGCCGTGGTGAGATACGCGCTGCTCACGGTCGAGATCGCGTTGGCGATCGCAACTTGCTCGCAGTGCTCGATCTCGGTGCGCACGGCCACCTCGATCGTATAGCCCGCGTCACTGCAGGCGAAGCGTGCGACGCGGGACAACGTCTGGTACAACTCTTCCGCGCCCGCGCTCGAATCGAGGTCTCCCGGCTGGTAATGCACGACGACGCTCTTCTGCTCCGTATTGGCGGGCGCCGCAGACGTGGCGCCGACTGCGCCCGAGATCGCCGCCGCCGTCACGAACGCCCCAACTTGTATTGCTCGGTTGCTCATGTTTCGCTCCTTCGAATGAGTGGTACTGTCCGAGCCGCCGTGAGCCGCTCCGACCCGCTGGGGCGATTTCCGATCGGCGGAGCCGACGTTGCGCTTGGATGACTGACTACTCGCTGACGTCGGCACACGTCGAGCGGGGATATCGAGCCAGCTGCCCCGCGGCGCGCGTCAGCGGAACGTCAGATTGTCGGGCGATGCTGCGGGACGGGTGGGGTCGGTGACGAATCGATGACATTCTGCCGGGTCGTGAGCGGATGAGAATCTTGATCGTGGAAGACGACGCGTTGCTCGGCGACGCGGTGCGCATGGCGCTCGAGGCCGCCGGCTTCGCGGCCGACCTCGTCGGCAGCGCCGAGAGCGCGCGCTCGGCTCTGCAGACGGAGTCGTTCGATCTCTTGATCCTCGACATTGGCCTCCCGCGCGAGAACGGCTTGCGCCTGCTGCAGGGCCTGCGCAACCGCGGCAAGATCCTGCCGGTGCTGATGCTGACCGCGCGCGACGGCCTCTCCGACCGCGTCGCGGCGCTCGACCTCGGCGCCGACGACTACATGACCAAGCCGTTCGAGGTCCCCGAGCTCATCGCGCGCTGCCGCGCGCTGATCCGGCGCTCGAACGCAGTCGCGAGCTCGACCGTCACGCTCGGGAAGCTCACGCTCGACATCGCGCACAAGGAGGCGAGCGCCGACGGCCAGCCGCTCGAGCTCACGCAGCGTGAGTGGGCGATCCTCGAATGTTTCGCGCTCAACGCCGGGCGCCTCGTGTCCAAAGACCGGCTGATGAGCACGATCGCGAGCTGGGAGGACGAGCTCACGCCGAACGCGATCGAGCAGTACGTTTCTCGCTTGCGCTCGAAGCTCGGGGCCGCCGCGCGCATCCGCGCCGTGCGCGGCATGGGATATCGCCTGGATGACGGTGGCGCCTGACAATCGCGCGTCGATTCGCCGACGCCTCTTCATCACGCTGTTCCTTCCCGCGGCCGCCGTATTGATCGCCGGCACGGTGATCGACTACTTGACCGCACTGCCGCCGCTCAGGGACGCGTTCGATCAAGCGCTGCTCGAGTCGGCGCTCGCGATCGCGGCCCACGTGCAGACCGGCGCCGACGGCAAGTTGCGGCTCGACCTGCCCGCCGACGCGCTCGCGGTGCTGCGCGCAGACTCAAAGGACTCGATCTACTTCCGTGTCGGGACGCGCGACGGCACGTTCGTCGCGGGCGATCCCGATCTGCCGATGCCGTCGACGGCCACGTCGAACCCGGGTCGAGCCAACGACGTCTATCACGGCAGCCCGGTCCGCTTGATCGCCTACCGAACCTACGCCGGCAACGACGAGATCACGGTCACGATGGGCGAGACGCTGAACAAGCGCACCGACTTCAGCGAGCGGATCATCGGCAGCGCGCTCGCCACCGACGGCCTCGTGCTCGGCATCATCCTCGCGATCATCTGGATCAGCGTGCGACTGTCGCTGCAGCCGCTGCACGACATGGAGCGCGAGGTCTCGAAACGCTCGGCCCAAGACCTCACTCCCGTGAGCGCCGGCGACACGCCGAGCGAGATCCGAGGCCTGGTCGACGCGCTGAATCGCTTGTTCGCGACCGTGCGCGACAACGCGACGAGCCAGCGCCAGTTCCTCGACAACGCGGCTCACCAACTGCGCACGCCGCTCGCAGGCATCCAGGCGCAGGTCGAGGTGCTCTGCGCGGGCGAAGCCGACCCGAAGCGCCGCGAGCGCTTGCAGCGCGTGCTCGACGCCGCACGCCGGCTCGGCCGCACCGCGCAGCAGCTCTTGATGCTCGCGCGCGCCGATCAGTCAGCGCGGCCCGATTGGCAGTTCGAGGATCTCGATCTCGTCTCGATCGTCGAGTCGACGGTCAGCGACGAGCTCGGCTCCGCGGAGGCCGGCGGCCTCGACTTCGGCGCAGAGCTCGCACCGGCCCCGGTCCGCGGCGTCGAATGGTTGTTGTCCGAGGCCGCGAAGAGCCTCACGGAGAACGCGATCGCGCACACGCCTTTGGCCGGGCGCGTGACGATTCGCTGCGGTGCGTCGGGCGGCCGCTCGTTCCTCGAGGTCGAGGACACCGGCATCGGCATTCCGCCGCAGGAACGGGAGCGCGTGCTCGACCGGTTCTACCGCGCCACCAACACGCGCGGCGCGGGCAGCGGGCTGGGGCTCGCGATCGTGAAAGAGGTCGCGGACTTGCACCGTGCGGAGCTTTCGATCGGCACCGGCGCGAACGACGGCGGCACGCGAGTCCGGCTCACGTTCCCGAGTCAGCGCACGACGACGTAGAGCGGCTCGCCGTCGCGAAGGATCGAGAGCGCGAGCGGTGTCGCGACGCCGCGCAGCGCGCCCGCGAAGTCCTGAACGGTGCGGACCGCCCGGCGATTCACCGCCGTGATCACGTCCCCGTCGGCGAGGCCGTTCAGAGCGGCGGGACTGCCGTCGTCGACTTGCGAGACGACGATGCCAAGGGTGTTGCCCGTCTCGCTCGGATCGGCGAGCTGCGCGCCGCGCAAACCGTCGAGCATCTTGCCGGCCGCGATGCCGCCGCTGCTGTCGTGTGCCGCGTGCGGCTGGCCCTGCTCGACTCGGAGCTTGATCGTCTGACGCCGGCCGTCGCGCACGAGCCCGAGCGCGACCTCCGTACCGATCGGCGTGAGCCCGATCGTGTTGCGCAGGTCCGCCGCGCCGACCACTTTCGTGCCGTCGAGATCGACGACGACGTCGTCGACCTTGATGCCGGCGCGGCTCGCGGAAGACTCCGGCTCGACCTGCGTGACGATCGCGCCGGCCTCGACGCCGAGCCCGAGCGCCGTCGCGAGATCCGGCGTGACGTCCTGAATGCCGACGCCGAGCCGCCCGCGGCGCACTTCCCCGAACTGGATCAGCTGCGCGGTGACGCGCTGAACCATCTTCATCGGCACGGCGAAGCCGATGCCGACGCTGCCCTCAGCCTCGCCCGGCGAGACGATCGCCGTGTTGATGCCGACGAGCTTGCCGTCGACGTCGACGAGCGCGCCGCCCGAGTTGCCCGGATTGATCGGTGCGTCGGTCTGAATGAAGTCCTCGTAGCCCTCGATGCCGAGCTCCGAGCGCCGCAGCGCGCTCACGATGCCGGAGGTGGCCGTCTGCCCGAGCCCGAAGGGATTGCCGATCGCGACGACGGAGTCGCCGACCTCGAGCGTCTCGGAGTTGCCGCTCTCGATCTGCGTGAGGCGGTCGGCGTCGATCTTGAGCAGCGCAATGTCCGTGTCCGTGTCGCTACCGACGAGCTGCGCGTTGAAGCGCCGCCGGTCGGAGAGCGTGACGATGATCTCGTCCGAGCTGTCGACGACGTGGTGATTCGTGACGATGTAGCCACGCCCCGCGTCGACGATCACGCCCGAGCCGGCGCTCTGCTGAGGAACCGACTGCGGCAGCTGACCCGCGCCGTCTTGGTATCGACGCCTGAACAACGGGTCGTCGAGCAGCGGACTGTCGGCGAGCGGAACCTGGCCGACGACCGCGATGTTGACCACCGCGGGCATCACCCGTTTCAGCATTGGCGCATACGAGGATCTCGTCTGCGCGCGCGCGGGCTTCGACGATTGGGCGGCGGCGGGAGCTGCCGCGGCGGAGAGACACACGAGACCGACGAGCGCAGCCGCGATCCCGCGGTTGCAACGGCGAGTGAACGTGAAACGGCGATAAGAAGATTGCATGCGCGCGCCGGTGAACATCGTGTTAGTGGCCACACAGCGTACGCCGAAACGCATCGAGAGCGCACGCGCGGAGCCAAAGAAAACTAGTCCGCGGCGTCAGCGCCGTGTCAGCTCCGGCGACGCACGCTCCGCCTACCCAACACCAAGGTCACGGAGGAGCCACGATGACGACGAGCGCGGACGACAGAACGGGCATGGAAGCGGTTCGAGATCGGCGCGCGTTCACGCGCCTGCACGCATTGCGGCTCACGCGCCGACCGGAGCCCCGCGGCCGTAACTGGGTCGTCTTGCTCGCCGCGGGCGACGGTAACCGCCTCCGGCGACTCACCACGGATGGGACTGGCAACGCGGTGCCCAAGCAGTTCTGCTCGCTGCGCAACGGCCCTTCGCTCTTGCACCACGCACTGCAGCGCGCCGAGAACCTCGCGCCGCGCCGGCGCATCTGCGCGGTCGTCGCTCGTCAGCACGCACGTTGGTGGCGCGACTCGCTAAGAGTGCTGCCACCTCCAAACGTCGTCGTGCAGCCCGAGAATCGCGGCACGGCGGTCGGCATCCTGCTCGCGCTGCTGCACATCCTCGAGCGCGACTCGATCGCGCGCGTGCTCGTGCTGCCGTCGGACCATCACGTGACAGACGAGCCCGCGCTGTCGGGCGCGATGGCGCGCGCGTTCGTCCGCCTGCGCAAAGAGCCGGAGGCGATCGTGCTGCTCGGCATGACTCCCGACGACGCCGATACCGAGCTCGGCTACATCGTGCCGGCGCCGGGCGGCGGCGACGGCGTCGCGCGCGTCGCGAACTTCATCGAGAAGCCGTCGCCGCCCGAAGCCCGAGTGCTGATCTCACGCGGCGCGCTCTGGAACTCGTTCATCATCGCGGCGCACGCGCCCACGCTGCTCGCGGTATTCGCCGCGCGCGATCCCGCGCTCGTCACGCGTATGCAAGGCGCGGTTAGGAGCAGCCTCAGCGGCCGCGACACCGCGGCGCTCAGCGGCCTGTACGACGTGCTGCCAACGCTCGACTTCTCGCGCCAGGTGCTGCAAGGACGCGAGGCGCTGCTCAGGGTGTTGCGCGTGCCCGCGTGCGGTTGGAGCGACCTCGGAACGCCCGACCGCGTCGGCAAGTCGCTGCGCGGCGACCCCGCGGTCGCCAAGCAACGCAGCCCGACCGGGGCGGGAGCTCTGAGCCTCGAGCAACAGTTCGCGCGCTTCGGCGGGCTCTGATACGACCACCGCCGAGCGGGCGGCAAGTCGGCTTATCGGCAGCTCGTGCGGTTGTCGATCAACAACCACACGCTGACGAGCCGCGAGCCGTTGCCGCTCGGCGAGTACCGGATCCGCGACGAGCGCCGGGGGCCGGACGGGTTCCTCTGCGCGATCGGACCCGTGCTCGACGCCGTTGCGCGGACCACTGCGCAGGAGCAGGCTCGCGCCGCAGCGCACGTATAATCGCGCGATGCCGAGCCTCGTGAGCCCTTTCCGCGCGCTGCGGCCGCGGCCCGACCGCGCCGGCGACGTGATCGCGCCGCCGTACGACGTCGTCAACACCGACGAAGCGCGCGCGCTCGCGGCCGGGCGGCCCGCCTCGTTCCTGCACATCTCGCGGCCCGAGATCGACCTGGCGCCGGGCACCTCGCCCTATTCCGACGAAGCGTATGCGCGCGGCGCCGCGAATCTCGCGCGGCTCGTCGAGACCGGCGTTTTGACGCGGGACGCGGAGCCGTCGTACTACGTCTATCGCATCGCGATGCAGGGCCGAGTCCAGACGGGCATCGCGCTCGCGGCATCCGTCGCCGCGTACGAGGCGCATCGCATTCGCCGCCACGAGCTCACGCGGCCCGATAAAGAGAACGACCGCGTGCGCAACATCGACTCGCTGAACGCACAAACCGGCCCCGTGCTGCTCGCGTACCGCGCAAACGCAGAGCTTCGTTCGCTGGTGCGCGACGCGGCAGCCGGCGCGCCGCTCCTGTCCGCGACCGGCCCGAACGAGACGCAGCACACGATCTGGCGGGTCGCGGATCTCGAGCGCGTCGCAGAGCTCACGGAGGCCTTCGACGCGCTCGACGCGCTGTACATCGCCGACGGCCACCATCGCTCGGCCGCGGCGCTGCGCGTCGCACAGGCGCGCCGTGCCGTCAGGCAGCGTGCGACACCCGGCGCCGCGCGTGGTGCCGCGCGGACCGAGGCGATTGCCAGCCACGAATATTTTCTCGCGGTCGCGTTCCCACACGACGAGATGAGGATCCTCGACTACAACCGCGTCGTGCGCGATCTCAATGGGCTCAAGGTCGACGCCTTGCTGGCGCGCGTGCGCGAGTCGTTCGACGTCGAGATCAGCGCCGCGCCCGTGCAGCCGGCGCGCCGCGAGACGTTCGGGCTGTTCGTCGCCGGGCGTTGGTATCGGCTCGCGATTCACCCGGCGCTCGTGCCGCGCGCGGATCCGGTCGCGAGCCTGGACGTGAGCTTGCTCCAGGATCGGCTGCTCGCGCCCATTCTCGGCATCGGCGACCCGCGCACGGACAAGCGCATCGACTTCGTCGGCGGAGTGCGCGGGCTCGCCGAGCTCGAGCGTCGCGTCGTTAGCGGCCGCGACGCGGCCGCGTTCGCGATGCGTGCGACGCGGATGGAGCAGCTGATGGCCGTCGCGGACGCGAACCGCCTGATGCCGCCGAAGTCGACGTGGTTCGAGCCGAAGCTCGCGGACGGCTTGCTGTCACACGTGCTCGACTAGCCGCGCCGCCCGGCGCAAGAGCTCACGACTCGCGCCGGCTCAGAAGTTCAAGCGCATCCGCACGTACTCGCTCCGGCCCTGCTCCGGATAGCCCCACGCGAGCTCGTAGTTCTCGTCGAGCAGATTCGTGCCGCCCACGGACACCTCCCAGCGCTCGCCGCCGCGATACTGGGCCTGGAAGCCGAGCAGCGTGTGCCGTCGGCGCGGGCCACCGCTGTATTCAAGGCGATACAGCGCTTCTAAGTGCCCTCCGGGGAGCGGTGCAACCGTTGGCGTGCCGCGCGCAACTTGCGAGAGAGGCGTCGGCGGGAAGACGTTCGGGTCTTTCGCGAACCGGCGCCGAGCAAACGTCAGTCGTCGACGCCGACGATCACGCTCGACGCCTTGATCACGGCGTACGCGATCTTGCCCTTCTTCAGCCCAAGGCTCTTCACCGCATCGAGCGTGATCACCGAGACGACCTCCAGGCCGGGCGCAAGCTCGAGCGTCACTTCGGCGTTGACGGCCCCGGGCTTGACCTTCTTGACGACGCCCGGAAGCTTATTGCGCGCACTGATCTTCATTGACTCCTCCACAGAGACCAGATGACTTTCGCTCACCGTCGCAGGCACCCTCGCGCCGCGCCCCGCGGCGGCTGCGGAGTATTGCCGAAATATGCCGAGGAATATACCGTTGCGCTTCTCGGATCAAATCTCGGAGTCCAGCGTCGTGAGAGGTCGATCGCTCGCCGTCAGCGGCCTGTTCGTCGCTCTGGCCGCTCTGTCGGTCTCGGCACCGCCGCTCCTCGCGCAGACCCGCGTCACAGACGACGCCAAGCGCAGCGTCACGCTGCCCGCGCACGTCTCGCGCGTCTTCGCGGCCGGCGCGCCGGCGGAGGTGCTGCTCTACACGTTGGTCCCGGACATGCTCGTCGGCCGTAACCACATGCCGACCGCCGACGCGCTCGAGCTCATGCCGCCGCAGCTGCGGTCGCCCAAGCCGATCAAGAACCTTCCCGATCGCGACGATCCGCGCTACGACGACGAGCTGCTCAGTTTGAAGCCCGACGTCTACATCGACTACGGCACGATCGACGACGACTACGTCGCCGCGCTCCACGCGATCAGCACTCGCACGAAGGTGCCGGGCATCATTCTCGACGGCCGCTTAACGGATATCCCGGCCTCCTACCGCAAGCTCGGCGCCGCGCTCGGCGTGCCGGAACGCGGCGAGCGCCTCGCCGCGGAAGCGCAACGACTGATCGACAAGTACCGTAACGCCGCGGCGTCGGTGCGCGTCTACCTCTCGTGCTCGCGCGACTCGCTGATGCCGTGCGTGCAAGGCCATCCGTTCGGCGAGGCGGCCGAGCTGCTCGGCGCGATCAACACCGCCGGCACCACGACGACCGCACCGAAGCGGCCGTTTACGGTGCAGGAGATTCGGCTGTCGAAGCCCGACGCGGTCGTCGCTGCGAGCAAGATGTCGGCGGACATCATGCGCAACGATCCCGAGTGGCACGAGGTCGACGCAGTCGCGATCGGACGCGTCTACTTCCCGCCCGATCAGCCGTTCAGCTGGGGGCCGCGGCCGCCGTCGGTGAATCGGCTCCTAGGCGTGATCTGGATGGCATACGTGCTGCACCCGAAGCCCTTCGACGACGCGTTCTTCGCGGACGTGACATCGGCGTTCGAGACGTTCTATCACTTCACGCCGACTAAAGAGCAGATCGCCGCGCTCGTGGCGGACTCGCGCCGCCCCGGCGGCTAAGTCGCTTGATCCCGAAGAAGCCGCCCGGACGCCGCGAGCACCGTGCGGGCCTCAGCGCCGAATCAAGGCGCTGACGATCGCGCCCACGGCAAACGCGATTCCCGCGGCCGTGAATGGGTTCTCCCGCACGTACGAGTCCACTCGCCCGAGCTTGTCGTCCACCGCGTCGAGCATGTCGTCTTGAAGGCCGCGCGCCTGTTTCATCTTGCGGGCCGCCGCTTTTCGAACGTGTCGCTCGGCGTCGTCGGCCACGTCGGCCACGCGATCCACCGTGTCGTGCGCCATCGCGGCCGCTCGATCGGTCGTCTCGTGCGCCATCGAAGCGGCACGATCCGTAATCGAATTCTCAGCCTTTGCTGCCATTCCCGGTTCCTCCGTTTCATTTGAATGAGGGTCGCTGCTTCGCTGCAGATTCCATGCCGCGGAGGTCGTCGGCGAGCGGCGCGGCGAACGAGGTCCCCAGCGCTTGAGCGATAGCGCTCGCCGCAGACGGAACGGCGCCCGCTAAGCCCAAAATCTAAAAATGGCCGTGCGGTTCTTGTAACGCGGCCGCCTCTTTTCTGCGTCCGTTTCCGCTCCGGCGAACTTCCTGCCTCCGAGGCGCGCTCGCTTCGTGGGTCGCTGGCACAGAGCTTGCTTTTGTAGTCCACGAACATCGAGGAAGGAGATGTCATCATGTTGAAGCGCTTGGCTCTGCTGCTGACGTTGGGAATTTTCGTGGTGGGACAATATGCTTGTGCCCCGCTCGCTGCGGGCGTCGTCGGAGCGGGTGCCGGCGCGGCGGCAGAACACCAGCATGACAAGAAGCACGACGACGATTGATTCGTCCGGCCCGAATCGTCGAACAGAAGAACACTCGGCGAAGCGCCCCTGAGGGGGCGCTTCAGCCCGCGGTGGCCGCCCGCCCCAGATCGCGCTCCTCGTCTGCGTCGAGCTCGTTGGCGATGAATCCGCCGGACTGGTGGCGCCAAAGCTTTGCGTAATGGCCGCCGTGGCGCAGTAGGTCCGCGTGCGTGCCTTCCTCGACGATCCGGCCCCGGTCGAGCACGATCAGGCGATCCATCCGCGCGATCGTCGACAGGCGGTGCGCGATCGCAATCACGGTCTTGTCCGCCATCAGCGTGATGAGCTGTTCCTGGATCGCGACCTCGACCTCGCTATCGAGCGCGGACGTCGCCTCGTCTAGGACGAGAATCGGCGCGTCCTTGAGGATCACGCGCGCGAGCGCGATCCGCTGTCGCTGACCTCCCGAAAGCTTCACGCCGCGCTCGCCGACGTGCGCCTCGTAGCCCGTGCGACCGTTCCAGTCCCTCAAGCCCAGGATGAACTCGTGCGCCTGCGCCTTCCGGGCGGCCGCCGAGACCTCGTGATCGCTCGCGCTCGGCCGGCCGTAACGGATGTTCGACGCGATCGAGCGATGCAACAGCGACGTGTCTTGCGTCACCATGCCGATCGCGGCGCGCAGACTCTCTTGCGTCGCGCGCGCGATGTCTTGACCGTCGATCAGGATCCGACCGGCCTCCGGCTCGTGGAAGCGCAGCAACAGGTTCACGAGCGTCGACTTGCCGGCGCCCGAGCGGCCCACGATCCCGACGCGCTCGCCGGGCCGAATCGTGAGATTGAGCCGATCGACGACCGGAGCGGCATCGGTGCGCCCGTAGCCGAACGTGAGGTTGTCGAAGCGAATCTCGCCGCGCACGACGTCGAGCGGCGTCGCCCCGTCGCGGTCGACGCCCGTGAGCGGCACCGCGATCGACTCCATGCCTTCCTGCACGACGCCGACGTTCTCGAAGATCGCGGTGACCTCCCAGCTGACCCAGCCGGCCGCGTTCGCCGTTTGCCACGCGAGCGGCAACGCGGTCGCTACGATCGCCGCGGTGACCGCGCCGTGCGCCCAGAGCGAGAGACCGATCGCCGCCGTGCCGACCAGCAGCGCCGCGTTCAGCAGCGTAAGCCAGACCAGGAACTTCGTGATCATCGCCGTGTGCGCGGCCATCGCGTCTTGATGGTGGTCGATCGCATCGCGCACGTACGCGTCCTCCTCGGCGAGCCGCGCGAACAGCTTCACCGTGAGGATGTTCGTGTAGCTGTCGACGACGCGCCCCATCACGGTCGAGCGGCCTTCCGAGTTCGCGCGCGCGAGCTCGCGCAACCGCGGCACGAAGTAGCGCAGGCCGACGACGTAGCCGATAACCCAGAGGAAGATCGGCACGCCTAGGCGCCAGTCTTCGGAGGTCATCAGCGCGAACGCGGTGACGCCGTACACGCCGATGTACCAAACGGCGCGGATGCTCGACATGGCGCTCTCGCGCAAGCTGCCGCCGGTCTGCATCACGCGGTTCGCGATCCGTCCCGCGAAGTCGTTCTGGAAGAACGTGAGACTCTGTCGCACGACGTGCCAGTGGCTCTGCCAGCGGATCAGGCTCGTCGCGCCCGGCACGAGCACGTTCTGGCGAATCACGATGTCGGTCAGGATGGCGATCGGCCGCACGAGCAGCACGAGCGCGCCCATCGCGAGCAGCATCGGCCGGCTCGCGGCGATCGCGGCCGCGCGATCGGACGCGGCCATCAGCGCGACCAGCCGGCCGATCACGAGCGGGATCACGGTGTCGAGCAGCGCGACGCAGAGGCTCGCGACGAACATCGCGACGTACCAGCGCTTCGTCTGGCGAATGAAATGCCAATAGAACGCCGCGAGCGTCTGCGGCGGCGCGCCCGGGCCCGGATTCGAGGTCGCAAGAATCTTGAAGCGCGCTTTTTTCAACGGAGCGTCGACCGGCGGGGTTGCACCGCGCAAGTGATCCTGGGGGCGCCGGCGGCTCACCGGCCCGCGCACGATACCAGACTCGCCCCCCGAAAGCGCCCTGTTTGCAAACGACGACGCCTCGCCATGCCCGCGGCGCTGCCGCGTGCGATTCGCCGCAAGTCCGCGACGGATTCCTCTGCACTGCCTTGCGCGGCGAGCCGCGTCGGTACCGGGAGCTGATGCGCCCGGGCGGATCGCTTAACGCGTGTCGAGCAGCGGGAACGCGCCGAGCTCCCGAGGCGCGACCACCGCAGGCGCCGGCTGCAGATACGTGCCGTCGAGCTCCGAGCAGCGGTTGACGCCGAGCAGCTTCATCGTCACGCGCAGCTCGACCTCGAGCAGCTCGAGCAATCGCACGACGCCCCTCTCGCCCGCGGCACCGAGCGCGAGCGCCTGGAGACGGCCGATACCGACCATCGCCGCGCCGCGCGCGACGCCCTTCAAGATGTCGCTGCCGCGCATGAAACCGCCGTCGACGACGATCTCCGCCTTGCCGCCGACCGTGGCGACGATCTCCGGCAGCAGGTCGATCGTGCCGCGACCGTGGTCGAGCTGCCGACCGCCGTGGTTCGACACGTAGATCACGTCGACGCCGTGCTCGAGTGCGAGCGCCGAGTCCTCGGCCGTCTGGATACCCTTGATCATCAGCGGCACTTCGAGCGTGCGGCGGAGCTTGTCGACGAGCTTCCAGTCGGCACGTCCGCGATGGCCCTCGCCGGTGCGCTGCCCACCGAACGGACGGCCGGCGATCGCGTGCCGCGCGTGAATGTGACGCTCGCGTCGGCCGAAGGACGGCACGTCGACGGTCACGCAGAGCGCTTTGCAGCCCGCGTCGGCCGCGCGCTTCGCCGCGTCGATCACCCAACGGTCGTCGCCGTCGGTGTAGAGCTGGAACATCCAGTTGTCGCCGGCCGCGGGCGCGATCTGGTCCAGCCCGGGCCGCGTCACGCTGCTCAAGAGCAACAGGCAACCGAACGTCTTCGCCGCGCGCGCGAGCGGCAGAGCCCCGTCGGGATGCAGCTCGGTGAGACTCGCGAGCGGCGCGAGCAAGACCGGCATGCGCTGCTTCGTGCCGATGAACGTCGTGGTGAGATCCGTGCCGCTCACGTTGCGCAGCACTCGCGGTCGGAACGCGATGGAGTCGAGTGCGTGTCGATTGCGGAGCAATG
>Ga0335076_10000599_pt1 | contig 33690 bp, 26 predicted proteins | sample Lox_Sample_25_FD_206717 | JGI IMG/M metagenome (GOLD analysis project Ga0335076, IMG submission 206717) | Soil microbial communities from Loxahatchee National Wildlife Refuge, Florida, United States - Lox_Sample_2.5 | ecosystem: Environmental > Terrestrial > Soil > Wetlands | place: USA...
GACGTCGACGATAACGAGTTGAATCACGAACTCGAATCGCTCGCGCATCAGACCAAACAGACTCCCGAAGCGGTCCGCACTCGTTTGACACAGGATGGGGGCCTCGATAGAATCCGGAACAGAATCCGCAACGAAAAGACCCTCGAATTTCTGTATCACCAGTCCGCGTGAGGTCCGAGCGCGCGGACCACTTTCATCCTCCCCAGGCAGGCCAGGCGTTGCGTTGGGGCGGAGTGTGGCAGGTGCCCGTGAATAATAACGATTCGCAGAATAAGAACCCGCAAATGATGCTGGTCCCCATGGTCATCGAGCAGACCGGTCGTGGCGAACGCGCCTACGATATCTATTCCCGGCTGCTGCGCGACAACATCATCTTCATTGGCACGCCGATTGACGACAACATCGCCAACCTGGTGATTGCGCAGATGTTGTTTCTGGCTCAGGAAGATCCCGAGAAAGATATCCAGCTTTACATCAACTCTCCCGGCGGCTCCATCACGGCTGGCATGGCCATTTACGACACCATGCAGTACGTGAAAAACGATGTAATGACGCTGTGCGTTGGACAGGCGGCATCCATGGCGGCGTTACTTTTGGCATCCGGGGAACCCAAAAAGAGATTGGCGCTGCCGAATTCGCGAATTCTAATACATCAACCGTCTATGGGTGGATTGTCTGGCCAAGCGACTGATATCGACATTCACGCCCGCGAGATTTTGCGCATGCGCGAGATTACAAACCAGTTACTCTCGAAGCATAGCGGCCAGAAACTCGACAAGGTGGAAAAAGACGTCGAGCGCGACTTCATCATGAACGCGCAGCAGGCTAAGGAATACGGAATCATAGACGATATCATTTACAAGACGGGAAAGGCGGTATGATCGCGATTCACGTCTGAGGGGTCAGAAGGGACAAAAGGTACAACACGAAAACTGGATGCTGACCCCTGATCCGTAGCCTCTGATTGAAGGAGTAAAGCCGAGTGAAAAACAAATCTGGAACCGATGAGATCCTCCGTTGCTCGTTCTGTCACAAGTCACAGGACGCCGTCGCCAAACTGATCTCTTCCCCCAGCGATTATCCTCGCGCTTACATTTGCGACGAGTGTGTCGCGGTCTGCAATTCGATTCTGGAAGATGACCGCACCGCAACGCCGCCCAGCAGCACTCCCAACCAGTTGCCCAAGCCGCAGGAAGTCAAGACCTTCCTCGACGAGTACGTCATCGGCCAGGAACAGACCAAGAAGAAGCTGGCGGTTGCCGTCTACAACCACTACAAGCGCATCTTCATGAACCGGCAGAAGACCGGTGACGGCATCGAACTGACCAAATCGAACATCATGCTGATCGGGCCTACCGGCACGGGCAAAACATTGCTGGCTCAGACTTTGGCTCGCATGCTGGATGTTCCTTTCGCCATCGTCGACGCCACTACGCTGACCGAAGCAGGATACGTCGGAGAAGATGTCGAAAACATCATCCTCAAGCTGTTGCAGGCTGCAGATGGCGATGTCAGCCGCACCCAGACCGGCATCATCTATATCGATGAAGTCGATAAGATCGGCCGCAAAGACGAAAATCCTTCGATCACCCGCGATGTATCCGGCGAAGGCGTACAACAAGCCCTGCTGAAGATTCTCGAAGGCACCATCGCCAACGTTCCCCCGCAAGGTGGGCGCAAGCATCCGCACCAGGAATTCACTCCGGTAGACACCACCAACATTTTGTTTATCTGCGGCGGAGCCTTCGTAGGACTCGACAAGATCATTGCGCGCCGGGTGGGCAAGAAATCTCTGGGCTTCCGCAGCGCGGAAGAGAACGAGAAAGAAGACAGTGCCATCTCGCGCAAGCGCAACTACGAATTGCTCAGCGAAGTGCAGCCCGAAGATCTCATCAAGTTCGGCTTGATTCCCGAGTTCGTCGGCCGCCTGCCCGTGGTTGGCATGCTCGAAGATCTCGACGAGTTTGCCCTGATCGAAATCCTTACCCGGCCCAAGAACGCCATCGTCAAGCAATACCAGCGCCTGTTTGAGTTCGAGAATGTCCGGCTGAAGTTCTCCGATGAGGCCCTCCGCGCCATCGCTCGCCAGGCCATGGCTCGCAAGGTGGGAGCGCGCGGGCTGCGCATGATTCTTGAAGAACTTATGCTCGACCTCATGTTTAACCTGCCAAGCCAGAAGAAGTTGAAAGAGTTTGAAGTGACCCGCGAGATGGTGGAGAAGCGCAGCGCTTCCTTCGCCACCGTAATGGAAAAAGCCGGCTAAGCCGTACGCCCGTGTTCCTTTTCATGAGTGAATCAACAGCCAGCGGCAAACGCCCATTTTTTGCAACCTATAAGTCCATTCCTTCCGGCGCCCGAAACAGGTAGAATTCTAGTAAGGCTTGGTTTAGGCTCTTTTGAGTCCGTGGTCAGGTTTGGCCCTTGATCCCAGGAGAATCAGTGACGACATCCAAAGAAAAGTACGAATCCAGAAAGCTGCCCATGATGCCCATCCGCGACGTGGTCATCTTTCCTTTCATGATGACCCCGTTCGTCGTGGGCCGCGAATCGAGCGTCCGCGCTCTTGAAGAAGCTCTGGCGGCCGATAAGAAGATCTTCCTGGCGACCCAGCATGACGCCTCCATCGATGAGCCTAAGGCCAACGAAATCTATCAAGTAGGCACCATCGTGAACATCGTGCAGAGCCTCAAGCTGCCCGATGGCAATATTAAAGTCCTGGTTGAGGGCATTGAGCGCGGCAAAATTCTTCAGGTCACGGATGCGGAAGGTTTCATGCAGGCCACGGTGCGGGTCGCGCGTTTTGCCACCGAGACCACCCCGGCGCTTGAAACCAGCATGCAGCGGGTCACTTCCCTGTTTGAGCAGTATGTGAAGCTTTGTCAGGCACTCAACTACGAGACCATGATTTCCGCCGTCCGCATGGAAGATCCGGCCAAGCTTACCGACGTAATCGCGGCCAATCTCCAGCTTTCCATCGAAGAAAAGCAGGAACTGCTTGAGATTTTCGATCCGGCCGAACGCCTGACTCGCATTGCCGACGTGCTCGATATCGAAATCGAGAAGCTCAATGTCGACCGCACGATCCAGTCCCGCGTAAAGCGCCAGATGGAGAAAGCGCAAAAAGAGTATTACCTCAACGAAAAGATTAAGGCGATTCAGAAGGAACTCGGGCGCGGTGAGAAAAGCGAATTCGACGAGCTCAAGAAGAAGATCGAATCCGCCGGCATGCCGAAAGAAGTCAAAGACAAGGCTCTGCAGGAACTTAAGAAGCTCGAAGCCATGCCGCCCATGTCGGCTGAGTCAACCGTCTCCCGTAACTACCTCGACTGGCTATTGGCCGTGCCGTGGAAGAAGCGGTCCAAGGAAATCCGCAATATCTCCCGAGCCGAGAAGGTTCTTAACGAAGATCACTACGGGCTCGAGAAGATCAAGGAACGCATTCTTGAATTTCTCGCCGTCCGCCAGCTGGTAAAGAATCCCAAGGGCTCCATTCTCTGTTTCGTCGGACCTCCGGGCGTCGGCAAAACCTCTCTGGGGATGTCGATCGCCAAGGCGACCGGGCGCAAGTTTGTCCGCATGTCGCTCGGCGGCGTTCGCGATGAAGCCGAAATCCGTGGCCATCGTCGCACCTACATTGGCGCTTTGCCCGGCCAGATTATCCAGATGATGAAGAAGGCGGGCACGAAAAACCCCGTCTTCATGCTCGACGAAGTCGACAAGATGTCCATGGACTTCCGCGGCGATCCTTCCGCCGCTCTGCTCGAAGTCCTCGATCCCGAGCAGAATTTCATGTTCGTCGATCACTATCTCGACGTCGAATACGACCTGTCACAGGTCTTCTTCATCGCCACCGCCAATGTCATGCATACCATCCCTCCGGCCCTGCAGGACCGCATGGAAGTGTTGCGACTTCATGGCTATACCGAACAGGAAAAGGTCGAGATCGCCAAGCAATTCCTGGTCAAGAAGCAGATGGCGGCAGCGGGATTATCGGAAAAGAACATCAAGTTCACAGACGAGGCCATCACCTCACTGATTCGCTCCTACACCCGCGAAGCTGGCGTCCGCAATCTTGAGCGCGAGATCGGCAATGTCTGCCGCAAGGTCGCCCGCAAAGTGGTCAAAGAAGGCGACACCTTCTTCACCACGATCACCGGCGAAAACGTGAATGACTTCCTCGGCGTGATCAAGTTCCGCGATACGCTCGCACATGAGAAGTCCGAGGTCGGCCTTGTCACCGGCCTGGCCTGGACCGAAGTTGGCGGCTCGATCCTGAGCACGGAAGCCACCGTGGTCGACGGCAAAGGCAAGCTCACCCTTACCGGCAAGCTCGGTGACGTGATGCAGGAATCCGCCCAGGCCGCTATGTCCTACGTGCGCTCGCGTGCCCACCGGCTTGGCCTCACCCGCGACTTTTACCGCAACCTTGACCTGCACGTTCACGTGCCCGAAGGCGCCATTCCGAAAGACGGTCCGTCCGCCGGAATCACCATCGCCACCGCGATCGCCAGTGCCCTCAGCAAGATTCCCGTCCGCCGCGACCTGGCAATGACTGGAGAAATCACGCTGCGCGGCAAGGTTCTCCCCATCGGCGGCCTGAAAGAAAAACTCCTGGCCGCTCACCGTGCTGGACTTTTCGAGGTGATTCTCCCGAAAGACAACGAGAAGGATTTAGCCGAGGTTCCCGAAAACCTGCGCACCGCGATGAAACTGCATTTCGTGGACACAATGGACCAGGTTCTGCAGTTCGCGCTGGAATCTCCATTGCCGAAGGTCGAGGAGGAAGTGGTCAACCAGCCCATCGCCCCGGCGCTGACCGGAACGACGGCCGAGCCTCCCGCCACGCACCAGTAATTCTGCAGCAACATGGCAACCACTTCGATGGAGGGCATCTAGCCCTCCATTTTCGTCAGGCGCATACTCCCCGCATCCGTTCACTTACTTCGGCAAGCGAACGTTCCACACAATCCGTAAGCCAATCGCAGAGCAATGAGCGCTCGTTTTCCGGGATGTAGCTGAAACGGATCCCGCAATGCGTCCCCGTCTTCCAGATCACTCGACCTGTCGCATGCAGAGGCTCGTCCGCGCCCGACAGGCTGAACCGCAACTCGACTTCTTCTCCGGCAGACCATGACGCAGTCAGCCTGTTCGCACTCTCAAGCTTCAACCCCGCGCCTGCCTCGCTGAGGTTCACGATGGTTGCCTCACCATGGAGCTGTGTGCGCGTGCTGACCGCGGCCGGAATCTGAACCGCTTCGCGATGGTGCCTGCGCCGCCGAGCCACCCGGGCGCAATACGCCGCCCGCAGACAACGTTCGATCTGCACGGTCGACGCCGGCTTGTGAATCAGAAAGTCCACTCCCGCGGCAAAGGCCTGCCGCAAGTCGAGCAGGTCTCTTACGATTGCCACCAGAACGCAGTCTGCATTCAGCTTCGATCGCCGTACCGTCCCCAGGAATTCGCCGGGATGATCAATCTCGCGCCAATCCACCACGATCAGGTCAAAGGCATCGCCTTCGATCCGTGCCATTGCGGCGTCGCACTCACCCACCACCTCCGGCGTAACGCGCAACTGGTTCAGGACAGCTCTGGTCACGCCGAGAAACTGCACATCGGCGCACATCAGGAGCGTGTGCATTGCGACTGCTGATGGCCTGACGTTCTCCATAGGTCTCTCCATCTTGCCCGGTCTAGGATCGCCCTTTCGTGCTGCTACTCTCTCAATCGGCGCAAGGCGGTTCCAGGTTCAGCCCTCTACGCGCTCTACCGAGGAGCGACCCGGTTACCTCCGTTCGCTTCAGGATTCAAGTTTTTCGAACGGGCTGCATTGCCTTGCCAATTTCTCCCGCCTCATTGCAAACTGGAGCATGAGAGTTCTTGCCCGATTCCTGGCAGCGGCTACCGACGTCGTCCACTTCCCTGCTCCGACCCTGCCCGAAATCGCCTTCCTTGGCCGCTCCAATGTCGGCAAATCCAGCGTGATCAATTCTCTGGTCGGCACCAAGCTGGCCCGTACCAGTTCCACTCCCGGGCGCACTCGCAGCATCAATTTTTTCGAGATTCGTTGGGCCGGGAAGCCGCATCCCGAGTTGATTTTCGCCGACCTTCCCGGCTACGGTTATGCCAAGATCTCGCGCGAAATTTCGCAGGAGTGGCCGAAATTCATCGAGCCTTATCTCAATCAACGCCCTACCCTGGCCCTCTGCCTCGCGCTCGTCGATGCCAACATCCCGCCCCAGGAGAGTGATCAGCAACTACTCGACTTCCTCACCGCGGCACAACGCCAATTCCTGGTGGTCGTTACCAAGAGCGACCGCCTGTCGAACAACCAACTCAGCAACACCATGCGCCAAATGACCGAGCGCTATCCCGCGGCCCGGATGCTGCGTTACTCGGCTAAAACTGGCGCCGGGCGCGATGAGTTGTGGAGAGAGATCCGCCAGTTCGCCGCATCCCACAGGCTGGCCGACGCGCCTTCGATTGCCCCGATGGGTTAGCCATTTCTTACGGCCTCGAACCTCTTGCTCCGGTCACTAATGTCCACGCAGGAGTTGGCCGATAAGACCAATGGACCCTATGCATGGGTCGGGACTCAGCCACGCTGAGTAAGCGGCAGCTTGGCTCGCGAGAAGAGGGCAGAATGGCGCAGGAACCGAATGACGGCGTAGCCTACTTGAGAGCCTTGAAACGCGGCACGAGTCCGCAAGCCGCTGACGCCGCCGCACCTCTCCCCGCGATCGCTGGCATGCAGAATAACGCCGCCGTGCCCGTCTCGGATGCAATTCCTCGCGACAGCGCCGAAAAGCGCCGCAGCCCGCGCTACAAGTGCGAGGGCAGCGCCGAGTTACGCAAAGACGGCTGTGATGTCCGCACCTGGGCAACCTTCACCGATATCAGCCTGCACGGATGTTACGTTGAGGCGCAAGCCACCTATCCGGTCGGAACTCAGCTGCACCTCAAGCTGGAAATCAATGGCGTGCGTGTCGAAATCAAAGGGGAGGTCCGGGTCAGTTATCCCTACCTCGGAATGGGCGTTGCTTTTCTCGAAATGAACGACGAAAACCGTGTCCTTCTTCGCGATCTGCTGACTCGCATCTCTCGCCCGATTGTGATCGTCGGACCCGGCGCTCTACCCTCTGCGCCAACCTGCGCCCCTCTTGAGGGCATGCCGACCGTTTCGGATCCGGTGGCCGCTTTCCGCGCCTGTGTCGATTTTTTCGAACGCAATCACATGCTTACTCGCGACGCCTTCCTGCACATCGTCCGCAACAGTCAGTCGCCTCCTTCAACCCGCTGAATCCTGTAACACTTGATTCACAAACTTTTTTTCCTCCTGAAACGCCGCGCGCAATGCTGATTCACAGCGCGATTCGCTATGATGGTCGGGCATGTCTTTCTACCTGATCACTGGCATCGGCGGTTTCATCGGATCATCTCTCGCCCGCGAATTGCTTGCCCGCGGCGAGCAGGTGCGGGGCGTTGACAACTTCGCAACCGGCAAGCGCGAGAATATTTCTGAAATCCTTCATCGTATCGACTTCGTGGAAGCCGACATCCTCGATCTCGATGCGATGCATAAAGCTTGTTCCGGCATCGATTTCGTCCTGCATCAGGCTGCCATTCCTTCGGTCCCAAAGTCGGTGCTCGATCCACTGGGCAGCAACCGCACCAACGTCGACGGCACTGTCAATCTGCTGATCGCCGCGCGCGACGCCAAGGTCAAACGCGTGGTCTATGCGGCCTCATCTTCCGCCTATGGCGATACCCCCACTCTTCCCAAGCATGAGGCTATGAAGCCCGATCCCATTTCCCCTTACGCGGTGGCCAAACTCGCCAGCGAGCAATACATGGTCTCTTTCTTCCGCTGCTATGGCCTTGAAACCGTTTGCCTGCGCTACTTCAACATCTTCGGCCCGCGTCAGGATCCCTCCTCGCCCTATTCCGGCGTGCTGGCGAAGTTCATCACCCAGATGCTGCGCCAGGAGCAGCCGGCCATCTTCGGCGACGGAGAACAGAGCCGCGACTTTACCTACATCGACAACGCGGTCGACGCCAACCTGCTGGCGTGCGAAGCTCCGGCCACGCGAGCGGCAGGCGGCGTCTTCAACGTCGCTACAGGACGCCGCGTTACGCTGAACGAAACCTATAAAGTCCTGCAGGGATTGACGGGGTATTCCGGCCTGCCGAACTACGCTCCCGAACGCGGTGGCGACATCAAGCACTCTCTTGCCGACATTTCGAAGGCTGAGGAAACGCTAGGCTACAAGCCGAAGGTGAACTTCGAAGAAGGCTTAAGGCGCACCGTAGACTGGTATCGAGGAAATTAGGAACCGGACTCAACATCTCATGCGGCGAAGGAGGCCGTTCCACAGTGCGTATCCTCATTGCCACTCTTGCGGCTCTCTTTTCTTTGAACGTAGCGATCGCACAAACCACTATCTCGTTTCCAACCGAGGACGGAGGCGTCGTATTCGCCGATCTCTATCAATCTTCAGAAAAGACGTCGTCAGAAAAGGCTGTAGTCCTCGCTCATGGCGGCCAGTTCAACAAGGAGAGTTGGCGGAAGCAGGCGCAGACCCTCGTGTCGGCGGGATTTGAAGTCCTGGCCATCGACTTCCGCGGCTATGGGAAATCGCAGGGCCCCGGCGACTCCGCTCCCATGGACGCACCGCTTCACCTCGACGTCCTTGCTGCGGTTCACTATCTCAAACAGCACGGGGCGAAAAGCGTCTCCGTGATCGGAGGCAGTATGGGAGGAGGCGCGGCCGCCGATGCCTCCATCACCGCGCCTGCGGGAGAAATCGATCGCCTGGTCTTGCTCGGCGCTTCTCCCAACCAGCCCGCGGACAAGCTCAAATCGCCGGTTCTCTACATCGTGGCTCGCGATGACGCGTCGGGAGATGGGCCTCGCCTTCCCGGCATTCGCAAGCAGTTTGAGAAGTCACCCCAGCCGAAGGAACTGATTGTCCTCGACGGCTCCGCCCACGCTCAGTTTCTTTTTCAGACGGATCAGGCTGATCGCGTCATGAAAGAGATCCTCAGATTCCTGTTGGCGAAGACGCCGCCCCAATGAAACGCCGGCCGGGCTTGCTCACTTGCCTAGCAGTTCCAAGATCTGCGGATTCGCGCTTTGCCGGGCAAGTTCTCTGAAGGGCGTTCCGTCTGTGTCTCGCGCTTCGCGCAACCCAGGAAACCGGTTAAGGAAGCGCTTTACCCATTCCACGTCGCCGTGCTTGATCGCGTGGGCAAAGTCACTTAACTCAATGGCCAGAAATCCTCCCATTTCTCGCAGATACTCGATCGCCCATCCCGCGGGAGTCGCGCCATATTGACCGTCAGTGGCGTTAATCTCGGCCCCTCGTTTTGCCAACTCCCGGACAACCGACCGATGTCCTCCAAGTGCCGCATAGTGCAGCGCCGTAGCACCGGTCTCATCCCTTTGGTTGACCAGATCACCATGGCGACCGAGGATTGCTGAGACTTCATCGACGTTTCCTTGTTTCGCGGCTTCAATCAACCTCTCGAACGCGTTCATGGAACCTCCATTTTCGGTGCAGGGCCTTCGGCGTTGAACTCCGCGACTCTGATCCCGGGCGCACACGAAACGCTGCGAAACCTTGAAACTTTGCAACCTTGAAACTCTGAAGCTTTTGCCCCCTCATTACGTTGGTTATCTTCGCCCAGGTTACAACCTGCAACTACAGTGGAATCCATGACTCTTTCCTCGATGGTGGTCTCGCGCGACTGGCAGGAAGTCAGCGTTCTCGAATGCATCATGGGCAGCCTTCACATGGAAGTTTCCGTGGAAGACGAGCCTCAGAAAGCACTCGCCCGCCTGAACAAGTCCAAGATCGACGCGGTCATCGTCGATTGCGATCTTAACGGTTCCTCCCAACTGCTGCGCGAACTGCAGCGCGCTGACAAGAAGTTGAACACCACACCGCTGGTGATCATGGGAGGTCCGAATTGCACCCGCAGTCTCGACGACACTGGCGCGCTATTCGCTTTCGAAAAACCTATCTCTGTCGAGGAAGCCGTCCGCACCTTATCCGCGGCGCGTAGCATGATTCTTGATGGCCGCCTTCGCTATCATCGCGCCGGGCTTGAGGTTCCGGTCTCTGTAACCTGCAAGGGCGCAAAGCCGGCGGAGGCCATTCTCGTAAACCTCAGCCAGGGCGGGATGCAGATTCACACCGACGACCAGGTCGAAGCGGTCAGGGCGCTGCAAGTCTCTTTTGAACTGCCGGGAGCGCGCTCCGCGCTCAAAGCGCACGCGGAAGTCGCCTGGCGCGACGAGCGGGGAAATCTTGGCATCAAGTTCGTGAAACTGCCTCGCCTGCAGCAGAGAACACTGCAGCTATGGCTGGCGCAACAGTACTTTGCGAATTAGTAGCAAGCCCTGCCGCTTAGGCAGCACAGCCGAAATCAGCGGAAACGCGCGTGGGCTGGTTCGCGCTCCATCGAGTCTTCCGCTGCCAACCGTGCCAGTCGCTCCCCGAGGCTGGGGCCTCCAAACATCTTAAAAAATCCCCAGTAGAGTAACGACACGGCCGCAACGGCTCCCATCGTCATGGGAAGCGGCCATGGCGGAGCTTCTCTCGTAACCGACAAAAACACTAGTGCGAACAGGAGCAGCGCTGCCACGACAACCAGCGAATTGACCGTCCAGATCAAGCTTCGGCCGGAAAGTGGTTGCGATAGCCAATCCAACTCCACGCTTCTGCCGTTGCCATTGCTTCGTGGCAGATCGTCGTGTTCGAAGTCGGGCGAGGCCAGCCGCTGCGGCAGCTCAATTACTTTTCGACGTGATCCGGAGAGGACCAAGCCGTCGTCGCTGCGCACGGGCTCTGCCGAGAATATGCCTCCCGCGCGTTCGGAGTGAATCACGCATCCGTCCAGGAGGCTGCCAAAAATCCACTCGTCCAGTTGGCGCGACACGCGCGGCGGCAGATCGAGAAAGCGGATTCCGCATTGTCCTGAACCCGTCGACCACATGACTTCTCCGTGCGTTTCCACGCGCAGCCGCGGATACCGCAACTCAAAGCGAATGCGCACTTTCTGCTGCGGACGCAGCGCCGCGACGGCCTGCACGCCAATGCCATCATGGGTCAGATTCCGAACGATTCCCCCATTTGCCTGGTCGAGGGTGACGTAGGTCAGCGTGCGGAGTTCGTGCCGGTGAATGATCCGCGCCTTGCGCGCAAGAGATGTGCCTGCATCCATAAATGCTCCCCGCGGAAGGAATACCCCTAGCCGATGAGGAAAATGGTATCTCGCAGGAAGCATTGAGCTTAGTAACCGCCATGGTTCGGGCCTGGAGGCCCCGGTTTCTGCGGACGGGTTACCGGCGGACATGCCCAACAGGTCACCACCGGTAATTGCAATCCGAGGCCAAAGACCGTTAACTTTAAGTTGAGAGCAGGCCACCGAAATTCTCTTATCTGCCGATGTGTTTCTCGCCAGCAGATGCTGGAGATGGAGCATCTGATTGGTGGGAGTAGGCTAAGTGGCTAATTGACAAGGATGTTACCGGTGACCAGACTTTATCTGTCAGAGTCTGCGCCGGACAAGAAATGGCAACGATCACGACGAACCCGGGTTTGACCGAGGAGCCTTCGTTTACCAGCAGCAGTGTGCCTGCTTGGCCTCGGGGCGAAGCGCCTGGAGGCATGGCGGCTGACGCTCCAGCCGATTCCTCGACCCAAACCTCGTCCGACCCCTTTCAAAAACCGTCGCAGCTTGATGCCCTCCAGGCATTGCTCGCCTTCTCATCGCTGCACGAGCAGGTCCGCCGCCGGAAGGCACTGGCCACCCGACACACGGCGTTCGACGGCGGGGCTCCCGCGCAAGAGTTTGAAGCATCGGAGCGTTTCGTTCTCGACGAAATCCTGCAGCTTGTGGCTGAGCGCGCCATCGCCATCACCGGCGCAGACGGACTTGCCATCGCGCTAGCCGAAAACAACGAGATTGTCTTGCGCGCTGCCGCAGGCTCCGTTCGGCCCGATATAGGAGCACGCATCGACCGCGAGTCGGCATTTTCCGGCGCATCGTTCCGCGAGGCGCTGATCGTCATGTGCGACGACACCGAGACCGATGCCCGCGTGAATCTCCAGGCCTGCCGCAAGCTGGGCGCTCGATCCATGATCGCTGTGCCGCTCTGTGGGCGGCGTCGCGTGATTGGTTTGCTCGAAGCGTTCTCGTCGTGGCCATTCGGATTCAACGACAGCGACGTTCGCAACCTGAGCCTTCTGGCCGAGCTCGTCGTGGGAGCGCTCCGTCCCGAGGACGAAGACCGCTTCGCTGATTCCGCACAAGTTGCCCAAAAAGAGTTGGAACCCGACGTTCGTCCGATCACGGCTTCGGGACCGGAAGTGCCGATCCAGGTGGTGTCGGAAGCAGCCCCAGCTTTGGCAAATCCAATCGCGGCAGCTCCGGTTGACGAAAGCACGGATGCGCCTGTTCCCGCGGCAGCGGTAGATCCTGCAGTGGCACCGGCAGCAACCCCAGGCGCGAGCGAAGCTCCAATTGTTCCGTCAGAGACGAAGCAGCAGGAACCCGTGAAAGCAGCGACCGCCGTCCTTGAGGCACCTGCGCCTGAGGCTGGAAAGACGGCCGAAACCGAACAGCCCGTTGCGGTTGTCGGCAGCGAACCTGCCCTGACGTTCGGGCAAGCGGAACCGGAAAAGAAGCAGAGCCTGCGCATGGTCTGGCTGTTGCTCGGAACGGTTGTGGTTGCAGCTTTTGCGGCCGGCGTAGTGTGGAAGCTCAAGATGGCGCAGGTTGGCGGCGCGATGGTCACGACTGAACCGTCAACCAGCAAACCTGCCGCGCCCGCGACCGATTCGACACAACCTCCCACGCCACCGACCGCGAATCCAGCGGCCGCAGTCAACACGAAGCCCGACACGATGACCGATGTGAGTTCACAAACCGCTCCGGCGACGCTGCAGGAGCTTTCCAAGTTTCCACGCGTCACAGGAGTCCGTCACTGGGCATCGGCGGATTCGAGCACGGTTGTTCTCGATCTCGAGGACCAGGTGCAATACGAGGCGCATCGCCTGCTGAATCCGGACCGCATCTACTTCGACCTGCACGACACGCAACTCGCTCCCGAGCTTTCCGGTAAATCAATTGAAGTGGGGGATCCGCTGCTGACCCGAATCCGCGTCGCACAGCCGGTCGCCGGCATGACGCGCATTGTTCTCGAGACCAAGTCCGATACCAAGTTCTCGGTCAGCCTCGAGCCGAATCCGTACAGGCTGGTGGTGGAAGTTCGCAAGATCGGAACCACGGCGAAAGGCGAAATCAATCTGTTCCCCAACGCCGGCGCGGAGAAGAGCGCAATGGCGATCGTGATTCCTCCGCCCACCAAGGAAGACCTGCAACTGCGGGCGCGTGCGCCGAAAATGCGCATCGTAGTCGACGCGGGTCACGGCGGCTGGGATTTGGGCACAGTCGGAAAACGCGGGCTGCTCGAAAAAGACCTGGTGCTCGAAATCTCGCAACGCCTGGGCAAGTTGCTGGAAAGCCGGCTGCGCTCGGAAGTGATCTACACGCGGCCTGACGACAACTACATCACGCTCGACGATCGCGCCAGCATCGCCAACCAGGCGCAGGCGGACTTGTTCGTTTCCGTGCACGCCAACTACAGCGATCTGCCTTCCGCGCGCGGCGTGGAAACTTACTTCACCAATTCATTTTCAGCGCCCGGATCGAAAGAAGCTGGTTCCGGGCCAATCGAGACGCGTTCCAGCGCAGCGACTCTCAAAAACGTATCGGCTCCTGAGCTTTCTCCGGCGGAGTTGCGCGACCGCGTTGAGCAATCGCGGCGGCTGGCGGCGAGCGTGCAGCGCGCGCTGTATGGAACGCTATCGGTACAGAACCCGGGGCTGCGCGACCGCGGCATCAAGGAAGCAGGATTTGTGGTACTGACCGAAAGCGCGATGCCAGGAATTCTGGCCGAAGTTTCCTTTGTCTCAAGTCCTACCGATGAGCAAAGGCTGCGCTCCGATGGCTACCGCGAACAGATTGCTGAAGCGTTGTATCGCGGGATTGCGCGTTATGCGGCGTCGTCCAAGGGCGTGAAGATGGCTAGTGTGAAGTAGGGAGTAGCTTTCCGCTTTCCGCTTTCCGCTTTCCGCTTTTCGCTCTCAGCTTTCAGCTTTCGCTTCCTTCTTCTTGCTGCTGTTGATTTCTTCTCAAAATCAATCGCCTCGTGATTCCCAAAACGGGAAAGATATTTGGTCCCGAAGGTTTGCCTCCGGTCGGTGGAGAGGACAACTGTCGGAAAAATCCAAGCGTCACAGTCGGTTGCGGATGGGGTGGCGACACCGATGACCCACCAAATCGCAGAACCAATAGAAGTGTTCGCGGCAACTTTTCGCCCGATCAACAAAGCGGATTCGTGTTTTCGGTTCCCACCTTTTTTGGCATAATATCCGGCGATTCTTCAGGCGGACGAACTGGCTTTCCGGGACGTGAAAGTTGACAGGTAGCCATGAACCTTAAGCCGCGCACGAAATATATTGCCCTCGCTGTCTTGCTGATAGCGATTGGAATCGGAACGGCAATCTCCTATAGCGGCCTCTCCTTGCTCGTAAACAACCAACAATGGGTGGAACATACTTTTGCCGTACTCACAGAAGTAGAAGGGATCAGTGTATCGATCAGCGAGGCGGCGTCCGGGGCGCGTCGATTTATTACCAACGCGAACGAGGAGGACGCGGTTGCGAGCCGGGCTGCCATTGAGCGCGCCAACAACAAGCTGGATCATGTGATCGCATTGACCAGCGACAACCCCAGACAGCAGGAACGAGCGCGAGCGGTCCGGGAGGAATTGGCTGATTTTTCTGGTGCGACGACGGCTGCGATTGCGCTGAAAGCTGCCGGCAACGCAAAAGATGCCGATTCCACGCTACGAGCCAATCAGCCAATAAGAGATCAGGTGCGGCGGCTGCTATCAGAAATGGCCGCCCAGGAGAAGGAATATCTCCATGTCCGAACGGAACGTGCGCAACGCAGTGGCCTCCTGGCAAGACTGGGATTGGTCGGGGCCTGTCTTCTCAATCTCGTTTTGGTTGTGATCTATGGCTATGTGATCCACGTCGACTTCGTGCGCAACCAGGCTCTGTGGGACTCGCGAACAAAGCTGGCGCGACTGGTCGAGTGTTCCGACGATGCGATCATCATCGGAACTCTCGACGGAATCATTACGAATTGGAACAAGGGAGCGGAACGTCTTTACGGATATACCAGCGAAGAGACGGTCGGCAGTTCGATCTACACGCTCGCGGCCTCTGAGTCCACCGATGAACTCCGCAGCATTCTGGAAATGATCAAGAGAGGGGAGAATGTCGATCACAAGGAGAGCACTCGACTTTCGAAGGATGGAAAAGAACTGAACATCTCGATCACCGTCTCCCCGCTTCGGGATGCAGGTGGGCAGATCATCGGCGCGGCAACCATCGCGCGAGATCTTACCCAGGAACGCAGGACCCAGCAACAACTGCAACAAGCCCAGAAGTTGGAAGCGATTGGTCGTCTTGCCGGTGGGGTAGCGCACGACTTTAACAACATTCTCTGCATCATTTTGTCGGCATCCGACATTCTCAGCGCCAACCCTAACAATGCCCCCATTTCGTCGGAATGCCTTGAAAACATCCGCGAGGCATCAAAACGAGGGCACTCTCTTACCCGCCACTTGCTCGCGTTCAGCCGCAGGCAAGCAGCGAACGCCGTTGTGCTGGAGCTTACGCAGCACGTGCAGGAACTATCGAAGCTCTTGAAACCGCTCATGGGGGATGATGTTGAGGTTCTGGTAGATGCGAAAACGGATTTTGCCGTAGTGAAGGTTGATCCGGTACAACTCGACCAGATCATCCTGAACCTGGCAGTGAATGCGCGCGATGCGATGCCGAACGGGGGCCGGCTTCTCGTCGAGATAAGCGTGGCTGATCTCGATTCGGCCCATGCCGACGCGGCAGGCGCAAATATATCCGGGAAGTTTGTACTGCTTGCAGTAAGCGACAACGGTGAAGGAATGGACGGGGGAACGGTATCCCGCATCTTCGATCCTTTTTTTACGACGAAAGCCGTTGGCAAGGGGACCGGACTTGGGCTGTCGACGGTCTATGGCATCGTGAATCAGAGTCGCGGACACATTCGCGTGTACAGTGAGCCGGGGCGTGGGACCACCTTCAAGATCTTCTTGCCGTTCGAAGGAGTTCCCGAGAGCGCCGCGGGAAATCTGGTGGAGAGCGCGGGAGAAGCTAAGGCGGAAGCCACGATCCTGCTTGTGGAAGATGATGCCCGGCTGCGTAATTTGACAGCCCGTTTGCTGCGAGACGGAGGTTATACGGTTCTTGAGGCAGAGAATGGAGAGCATGCTCTTTCCATTGCGGACTATGGTCAGAAGAGAATCGATCTGGTGCTGACCGATGTGATCATGCCGGGAAAAAGCGGGCCGCAACTAGTCGAGGCGTTGCGGGTTTCTCATCCTGATCTCCGATTCGTGTACATCTCCGGCTACACGACCGGCCAGTTGTCCGATAGTTCTCTCATTGAGGCTGGAGCCTGCTTCCTTGAGAAACCATTCACCAGAGCACGCCTGCTGACTACCATCCGAGGGGCTTTGGAAAAGCCGGGACTGATTCCGTCGCCCGAAGCGCTTCGCACAGGCACCTAGCGGAATCTTCCCCGGTGCGGAGCGAGACGCTCCCGCGACAGCCGGCGTGAACGGTGTTACTGTCCTGCTGGCACGCCGCCGTATTTCTGCAGCCACTTTAATTCTTCGCGGACTTTGATCTTCCCGTGCCACGGATTCTTAGCCAGGCTGTGGCCCTCGCCGGGGAACACAAGCAGCTTGTTCGGAATCCCGAGCGAGTAAAGTGCGTGCTCGAGCAAATAGTCTTCGAGGACGGCGACGCGGATATCGTCGGCGCCGGCGACCATGTGCGTTGGCGTTTTGACTTTGTCGATCTGAAAGATCGCGGCTTCGTCGTGATAGCGCTTCTGCGCTTCCCAGGGGCGTCCGCCGAGAAAGTACGCATCGTCCATGGTGGTGTCGTCATTTCCCCAGTTGCCGATATGCTCGACCGCTCCTGCGCCGGTCACGGCGGCCTTCCAGCGCGAGGTTTGGGTGATGAGCCAGTTCGTCATGTATCCACCGTAGCTGTAGCCGCCGACGGTGAGATGGTCGGGATCAGCGATGCCGTCTTTCACAAGCGCGTCAACGCCCGCGAGAATGTCTTTGCCGGGACGCGATACGATCTCGGGAACAATCTGCATCAGAAACTTGTCGCCGTATCCCGTAGAACCGCGATAGTTGGGCCGGAAGACAAGCCATCCGTTGGCGGCGGCAAGCCCAGCCCAGTCATACCAGTCGGCGGAGAAGCTGTTGCCGTCGGCGTCGGCGGGACCTCCGTGAATCAGAGTGAACATGGGCAGGTGCTTGGCTTCGAATTTACCCGGCGGATAGATCAGCATGCCCTCGACGGTGGTGCCATCGTCGGCCTTCCACTGATAGGGCTTGCCTTGAGGCAGATCGCGCTCGGTGAAAAGTTTGTTGAATTGCGTGATCGGGCGGGCCTGGTCGAGTTTGTCTGCGGAGTCGGCGAGGTAGATTTCCTCGGGCTTGCCAAGCGAGCTGAAAACAAACGCAACTTTTGAAGAATGCTGTGCGGTAGAGATGATGCGATAGGTGCCAGGCCAAGGCGAAATCTTGTGCAAAGGTTCGGCTGGCTTGGTCACGGAGTATATCTGAACTTCGGTGCCGGCCCGGGCAGAAACCAGAAGGTGATCACCGGCAAGCGAGAAGTGGTCAACCGGGCCTATGAAGTCTTTGAACCACTGTTCGAGGGCGCCGGTCTTTTCCGCGTCGGCGTTCTCGCTATCCATCCAGTAGAGATGCGGCTGCAGATCGCGATACGGACCTAAGGGGTCGCCGATTTCAACGCTGAAGAGAATGTGGCGGCTGTCATTGGCCCAGTGGATGCGGGTTTCGATCGCCTGATTGTGAGTGACGCGGCGAGGCTCAATCAAATTCTGTGACTGGATGCCGGCATTGGAGGGCGCTGCCGCGCGCGGTGCGCGTGAAAGATCGACGGTAAAAATCTCGACGTCTTCGACTTTCTCCTGGCGCTGGTTGATGGCGTTGCTGAGGAAAGCGAGCTTGTTGCCGTCAGGAGAAATGGCAAGATGGTCGACGCGCAGCGGCGTCATCGCGAGAGAACTGGCGCCGGGAGTGAGGTCTGGTTCCTTTTCCGATTCCTTGTCGGAGTCGCTGTCTTTGGCGGGAGCAGAAACGTGATGCGCGAGTGCGGCATTGATGTCGAGAGCGAAAATGGTGTCGCCGCGCTCGGCCGTGCGATATTGCAACACGTCCTTCCAGGCTTTCTTGTATTCATCCTTCTGCGCTTTGGACCAAGGCTGGCGGGTGGCGAAGTAGATGGTCTGCGAATTCGGCGCCCAAGCGAAGGCATGGACGTCTTCGGCTCCCTGGGTGATGGCGACGGCTTCGCCGCCACTGGGCGCGATCAGGTAGACCTGGGAGGTGCCCTCGTCTTTGTCCTTGGAGTCGTCCGAATCGCCGTCTCCACTCTTCTCCGCAGGCGTTTTGCGTTCGGAGAGAAATGCGATCCAGCGGCCGTCGGGCGACCACTTGGGTTCGGAGTCGTGGCCGGATTGCGTGAGTTGGATCAGCGAGCCGACGTGGCCGTCGTCACGATAGAGCCAAAGATCGGTGCGGAAGATCTGCTGATCCCAATCGGCGCGCTCAGTCGTGATCACGACCGAGTCGCCGTCTGGAGAAATCTCGACAGAGCTGAAAGAGACGGAATTGAAAAAGTCGTCAAGCGTGAGCTTGGGCTTGTTCTGGGATTGAGCGAGCGTGCAGGTCAAAACAATCAAAACCGCAAAAGCAGTTTTCTGGATGCGCATAGGGTCCCCGACGGGAAGAAGGTTTATACAACGCGGGATTCGGCAGAAGCAAGTTTGTGACCCGCGGTTGGGATGGACTCCCGCGAGATGCGCAAGAGAAGCCAGAGCAGCGCGGCGAAGACCGGCACCGAGAACTGAAGGTGAGTCCACAGCGAAAGCGGTCCCAACAACGGCAGGATGAAAGCGAGATAGAGAAGAATACGCAGCGGAGATGCGGAGGGATGCTCGGAATTGACGAGCGCCCAGTCAGCGAGCCATAGAAAAGCAGGTGCGAGGACAAGCAGGTCGTAGATGAACAAGTGCGGATTGACCAGAACGGCGGCGAGCGTCAGGGCTGAGAAACGAATGGCCAGCGGGGCGCTGGATTTCCAGATCGCGACCGCCATCAGGATGGCGGCGATCGAACTTAAGGCATAGAGCACAAATACAACGCGCGGCCACGGGATCAGCAGCGACCAGAAGGGGCGGAGAGAATGCATCTGGATGGACGAGAGGCTGAGTTCAACGGCGCTGGGGCTTCCGGCGCTGAGCACGAGGGTGCTGAAGTAGGAGCGCATCACGCTGCTGCCGAAATACAGCGTAGTAAAAGCCAACTGTGCAGCGGCCGAGAGAGTGAGCGCGAACAGCGACTTCCATGCGCGGGCAAACAGTAATACGAGGGGAATGGCGACCAGAAATTGGGGCTTGAAGGCAAGCAGGCCGAGGGCGAGACCAGCTAGCGTTTCGCGCCCGGCGCGCCAGGCGAAGTACGCGGCGACGAAGCAGCCCATCACGAGCACCGAAAGTTGTCCGCGCACAAAAAAATGGAAGAGCGGTGGAAAAGCAATGGCCCCAAGCAACACCAGTCCGCGATAAGGAACGAGTTCCGCGCAGGCGCTGCTAACCACGGAAATGCAGGCGAGATAAAACAGCAGGCTGAGTACAGTCCAGATTGCGGCTTGCGCTAGAAACGGCAGGCGCGAGAAAGGCACAAAAAACAGAGCCACTTGCGGTCCGTAGAGATAGGGCAATCGGACGCGGGTTTGGCCGACGATGGCGCGCATTTCTGCCGCTTCAACTCGCTCGTTATAGAGTTCGGCAGCGCGCCCCTGCGCGATCAATCTGGCGGCGATCGGAAACTGGATGAAGTCTTGGAATTTGATATTGCCCGCGCGGTCGAAGATGCCCGGGCTCGCGTAGTCAACAGCACAGGTTCCCCACAGGCAAAGGGCCAAGACGAAGGCTTGGGCACGCAGGCGTCGTGGAGTGAGGAAGCGCGCAATCGCGGCATGAACACTCGGCGAGCCTGAGGTTGTCACGGGGCAGGCTCGGCGTTCCGAAGGGAATCATCGAGCGACTGTGAAGGACGTGAAACGCTCTGCACGACGCGCCACCCATCGTCATATTCGCGAAAGGCCACGGTAGAGCGGTAGCGGAGGTCGCCCGAATAGAGAGCGGCTCCGATTTCGTTGAGGGGACCCCATCTCCAGGTGAAGTCGACGTTGGCAGAGGTACCGAGCCTGCTGATGCCCGTCACGGCAAGCAGCTTCCTGCGAGCCACAGGCAGCGTGAGCGTGGCTCTGGCGCCTTGATCCGCAGAGACCAGGGGACGGATCGCCTCGACACCCGACGGAGTGAGAACAACATCCCAGCATGGGGCCGGCGTCACGTTCGGGCGGCACTGGGCGGTAGTGGCAGAGATCCATCCGTGATGCTGGAGCACAACGTATTCGGGAGCGCTGTAGTCCTGGTTAGAAACAACGCCGGTCTGCAGGACGTATTGTTGCGTCTGCTTGAAGGGTTCGGAGGCGGCGATCAGGTCGGCCGCAAGACGACGAGTGAGATAGTCGCGCGGAGAACAGGACGTGAACAACAGCACGCCAACGATCGGGACTACCAATTTTTTCCGCATGAAATTGGGTGAGGCCAGCTGCATGGTGCGCGCCTCGAAAAAACCGGGCCGGCCCAGTGCACCAAAAATGGGGCTAGCCTTATCGACTTGTGATTGTAAACAAACGCGAGCGTTTGTGCGGACGGAAAGGTCGATCGGTAATCTGACCATCAAACTTTGTGGACCAGCGGCCGGGGATCGGGTGGGAACAGCTAGGGCACGAACCGTTCGGGGCAAGTCGGTATTGTTCGATGAAGTAGCCGTAGCGGCGGACTAATGTCTCGCCGCAGTTTGGGCAGCCCGTGTTCTCCCAGGGGCCGACCATACCGGGAAGATTGCCCGCATAGATGTAGCGCAGGCCGGCTGCGCGGCCGATCTCGGCCGCCTGAAGCAGGTCGTCGACTTCGGTATTCCTTTGCCCGTTCATCTTGTAGTCGGCATGGAAGGCGGTGACGTGCCAAGGAATGTCGCGTGAGACTCCGGCGATGAATTCTGTCAGACGCCGCAACTCGTCGGGTGAGTCGTTGAAGCCAGGAATCAACAGAGTAACGATCTCAAGCCACAAGCCCATCTGGTGAACGCGGCGGATCGTGTCGAGGATCGGTCCGATACGGCCACCCAGTTCGTGATAGTGGCGGTCGTCGAAGCTCTTGAGATCAATCTTGTAGAGATCGAGCCAGGGGCGCAGGTATTCGAGGACCTGAGGCGTGCCGTTTCCGTTGGAAACGAAGCCAGTGAGCAGGCCCGCAGCCTTGGCTTCTTTGAAGATAGCGACAGCCCATTCACTGGTGATAAGCGGCTCGTTGTAAGTGCTGACGAGAACTTTGGCTCCCTGATGCAGAGCGTCCTGAACCAGCATTTCGGGCGACGCCTGGAGCGGGGGCGAAATGGCGTTGGGGTCGCGCAGCGCTTGGGAGGTCACCCAGTTCTGGCAATAGCCGCAATGCAGATCGCATCCCAACATGCCGAAGCTGTAGGCAAGGGCGCCGGGATGCGCATGGAAGAACGGCTTCTTCTCGATGGGATCGCACTGCATGCCAGCGGTGTATCCCCAGGGAACATAGAGCTTGCCGCCGCGATTAAAGCGAACTTTGCAAACGCCAGCCTGACCATCAGGAATCGGGCAACAGTGGCCGCATGAGAAACAGCGAAGACGGTTGTTGCCGAGATGCTCGTAAAGGGCGGGTTCGGCTTCTCGAACGTGCCGGTCGAGAATGTCGCGAAGGGTGGACACTGCTCTTCTTATTGTAGCGCCGCAGCCGGAGTGAGGAACGACTGGACGTCAGTTAGCGTGAGGCGAAAGGCTTGCCGTTCAGGTGCTGTTGAAGCCACTGATCGGCGCTGAGTCGAATCGAAGCCGCCTGGGCTCGCGTCAGCTTGGCGGAAACGAGAGGCGCGAGCGTCTTGCTGGTTTCATCGCCGCTGGCCCGGGCCAAAATAATCCAGAAATATGCTTTGCTTAAGTCCTGCGGGATGTCCCGACCGCGAAAATACATGGCGCCGAGTTTGGATTGAGATGGCACATTCCCCTGGTCGGCGGCCTTGGTAAACCAGCGAATCGCTTCCTGTTCATCCAGCTTGACGCCATCGCCCATCGCGTAGCGCAAGCCCAAAGAGTTTTGCGCGGCGGGGTCGCCATTCTCAGCCATTTGCTGGAGTTGCGGAAGGCTGGCGGTCGCGACAGAAATTGCTTCCGTCGAGGGAGCTTCGGTGGACGCCAGTACTGTCTGCAAACGGGCGTGCCGCGAGGGCAGCTTCGCCTGGATCATCGGCGCCGTGAGATAGCCTAGGGCAGCGGCGATGGTAGCGGCGAAGCACATCAGCAGAACGAGGTGGGAGCGCGGAAGACTGATGCCAGAGGAGTCCGCGTCATCGGACTGCTTGAGCTTCGTTTCCAACTCGGAAGCGCTGGCAAAAAGCACGCTGCCCGGAGACGGCGCGAAATCGGATTTGCTTGCATCGGCACTTGACACTGGAAGGCTTTCCGCGTGAGAGGCACGATTCACTGCGGCTAGAACGGTATCCGCCAACCGCTGCATAACGCGGCTGTCTTTTTCAGCGAAGGCGCTGGGTTGGGGAGAAAAAGCCTCGAGGAGTCCGATTGATTTGTCGGCGACGTGGACGGGCACGGCAAGGATGGAACGGATTCCGAGATCGCGGCAGCTTTCGCGATCCACGCGCGGATCAACCTCGGAATCATCGCAACGCAACAAGCGGCGAGTGCGAACGCATTCGCCAGAAAATCCGGAGCCCACGTGCAAGCGCGCGCCGACGGGCGGGGCGTCGGAGCCGGAACTGGCACGGCAATCCATGAAATCAGCGTCGTCGCCCGACAAGGCGATAGCCGCGCCCGAGGCTCGAACCAGGCTTTGGGCACGAGATGCGATCAATTGCAAGGCTGCAGCCAGGTCGCTGCCGAGAGCTTCCACTTCGCGCTGAATCGCGGTGACGGCGGCAAGAGTGTCGGAGTAGCTGGGCTGGGGTGGTCCCTGTTGCGCGACCGCGCCCGCCGAAGCGCGTTCATCGGCATTGGCAACGCCTGCCATGGCGTTGAGAAACAGCCATTCCCGGAGATGAAACAACGACCCGGGCGCCAGCTCGGAAAAGTGCAGACCGACACGTCCAGACTGGCTCGACCAGATCACTTTGCCGGAAGTGAAGATGTGCTCAGGGCACTCAGCGAGATCGAGGCAAAGGTCTACCTGGCGATCAAGGTCAAGCGGAGATGGACACTGAATGCAGGCACCTTCTTCGCTGATATCGACAATCTCGTAAAGATCAAGCATCGCGCTCTTGGATTGGAGGGTAAAGCTGGCGTAGGCAGGAGTCTGGATTTTGTGTCGCACTCGCCGGCGACGATTCGGCACAGCAGGTCGCAACGCGGAGGTCATTACTGCCATGGTCGATGGGCCCGAATTCTTTCAGCTACATATTAGCCCGGAAATCCCGAAAAGTAAGCAAGAAGTCTTATGGCGTCAAGGTTTGTCCCGAAATGGGTGGTACACCAGCCACGCTAGGACCTGCAGCCGCCTGGCGCCTGTAAATCGAGGGATTTACATCCGGTGAATACCTGAGCCCGGCCAGAAAGGGCAACCCAAAAGAGCGGAGTTTGATTCTTAGCAATCACTCCGCAATTCCCCAGCAGGAGGCTCGAAGTGAAGAGTTGGAAATTCCCATCATGCAAGGGAAAGCCGCGTCTGTGCCTGGTGGCAGGCCTGGCGCTTTTATGCAGTGTTCTTCCCCAGCAGGTATTTGCGGTTCTGGGCGGAAGCGAGGCCTCCGTACAGACGGATCAAGTCCATATGCAGGCGAGCCTGCGAACGACCGCGAATGCGGGCTATACAGTGCACGAACTGCGGGCGCCGACCGGGGTGGTGGTCCGAGAGTACGCGTCGGGAGGAACAGTGTTCGGGGTGGCGTGGCAGGGCCCGTGGCCACCGGACATGCGGCAGTTATTGGGCAGTTATTACGACCAGTATCAGCAGGCTCTGCAGCAGCAGAGTGGCCGGCCGGGCAGGCGGCCGGTCTACGTTCAATTGCCCGGCCTGGTCGTGATGAAGTCAGGGCACCCGCGCGCGTTCAGCGGGCGAGCGTTTGTTCCCGACATGATGCCGCAAGGCGTGAAAGCCGAGGATATCCGATGAAGTTTGCGGGAAAGTTGTGGATGCTGTTTCTCTTGACGCTGTGCGCCATGGGAGCTGGATGTGGCGGCAGTAGCCCGCATCAGGCCAATACCACGGTGACGACCTCTGGACAGAATGTTGCGACAGTCACTGTCAACGGTGGACCGAATTCGAATTATGCCAATGGACTGTTTGTCAGCGTGACGGTCTGTGTTCCCTCCAGTTCGAATTGCAAGACCATTCCAGATGTGCTGGTCGACACAGGGTCATCGGGGCTGCGCATTCTCTCTTCGGCATTGTCGCTCGCGCTTCCGCAGCAAAACGGTTCGAGCGGTCCGGTGGCGGAGTGCTTGCCTTTTGTGAGCGGCTATACCTGGGGACCGGTGCAGACCGCTGACGTCCAGATCTCTGGAGAAACTGCACAAAATGTGCCGATTCAGGTCATTGATGAATCGACATTTCCAGTTCCCTCGAATTGCTCGAGCAACGGGCCAGCAATGGATAGCCTGCAAAGTTTGGGGGCCAACGGATTGTTGGGCGTAGGGCTGGCGTCGGCGGATTGCGGAAGCTGGTGCGCGCAGAGTGGAGGGTCAAATCCGGGACTTTACTATCAGTGCCCGTCGTCAGGGTGTGCGGTTGCGAGTGAATCGATTTCACAGCAGGTAACGAATCCCGTGGCGATGTTTGCCACCGACAACAACGGAGTGATCGTGGAGCTTCCGGCTGTGACCGCGCCAGAGGCCACTCTTAGCGGCTCTCTGGTGTTCGGGATTGGTACGCAATCGAATAACTCGATGAATGCCGCAACGGTGTACACGGTTAACGATTCCGGAAACTTCACCACGGTTTACAAAGGGCAGAGCATATCGAGCTTTCTTGACAGCGGATCGAACGGATATTTCTTCAGCGATAGCAGCTTGACACAGTGCGGCATCGCGCAAGGCTTCTATTGTCCGGCGAGTACGCAGAACTTATCAGCAACAAACCAGGGCGCGAATGGAGCGAGTGGGACTGTGAACTTTAGCGTCGCTAATGCTGAGACGCTGTTCAATAACGGCAACGATTTCGTTTTTGGAGATCTTGCCGGGCCAGGCCAGGATTTCGACTGGGGATTGCCTTTCTTTTACGGGCGGGACGTGTACGTGGCGATTGAAGGTACAACAAGCCCGGGCGGAACTGGACCATTCTGGGCGTATTAGGCGGCGCGACTTGAGAGACGGATCAACCGGCGCGGCGCATGAGCTCTGCCTGCCGCAGGCTCGAGATGCGAGAGATGGCGGCCACCATCATGCTCGACAGCAGTTGCATGGTAGCGACGTCCTTCTCGTCGAAAGCTTCGGGAGATGAAGACAGTACTTCGAAAATGCCCAGGGTCCGACGGTAGTGGCGCAGCGGAGAAACCAGGATCGATCGTACGCCGAGTCGGCGACAACTGGCGAGATCGACTCGGGGATTACGTTCCGCATCGTGGCAGAGCATAATTTCACCCGAGCGTACCGCTTCGGCTGAGATTCCAGCATCGGTCTGGAGGCGAACGCCAAGATCGGGGGCCGTACGGCCAGTTCGGGCGCGACAAACAATTTCATCACCAGCGCGGAGCGCGATCGCAGCGCCGGTCGCACCCGTGAGATGCTGCGCGCGTTCGGTGATGGCGCTGATGGCTGGCTCAAGATCGAGTTCAGCCGCGTGAATTTCGGTTTCTTCCACAGATACGGCACGGAACCCGGAGACTGGATGGGCGGCATTGGCGACGCGGAGCTGGCTGCGCAGGGCGAGCGAAGGCATGCGCGACGAGTGGTCCGCCTCACTGAACATTGCGGGCTCGGGAACGGTGCGAAGCAGATCGCGGACCAGGCTGTCGAGTTCGGAGTCGGTGATGAGATGAGCCGTCTGCTGGTGGCGCAGGGATCCGCCGAGGACGCGGGACAGCCCGATCAGTGCCGTGCTTCCACAAGCCAGGCAGTAAGGCCGGCTATTGGCGCTGATCAGCTCGCACTGCACACAGAAAGTGGCCGACTGCAAAGGAACGAAGTTGACGTCCTTGAATTTGTCCCCATACAACGTCTTACCAAACATGAGTGCAATTCCTCGGTTCTATGAGCGGCGCCCTTGAAGGTAAACAGAGAGACCGCCGGGAAAAAGTGACATCACAGGTTCCGGGTGTGGAAAAACCCTCCGGAAATTCGCAGTGCCAGACTTTTCGCGCTTTAGTGAAGAAGAGCAGGTCGTATCCGTCTTACGGAAACTGGTGAGTTTAGCCGGCCTGCGCGGCGATGAGTGAAGTATCTTGCCCGGGCAGCGGGATCACCTGCGCCGTGTGGGATAGCGTACGGTCGAACGCGTCGGCGAGCGCAGTGGGAAAGTCTCCGGTCAGCAAGTTGATGTCGAGTTGCAAATCGCGGCCGCAGTAAGCGCGGTGCAGGCGGAGCGTTCCGCGACGGTGATTGGCGGAACTCAACAACTCGAGGGCGACGGTCCAGACCGCCAAGACATTCAAGCTCTTCGCAACGCCGGGTTTGCTCCAACGAACCAGGGTTCCCTCGCGACGGGTCGCCGGCATGTCGTTCTCGTGCGTCTGCAGCAATTCTCCTGGTAGCAGTGCCAATGAAAGCTCGAAGCTGTCGAAATCGTTGGTGCCGAAGGCAGCGAGGAGGATGCGCCGAATCTGATCGTAGTCGCGAGCCACCTTGAGTTCCTCGGTAGCGCGGCGAATCGCGAGATTGTTGACGAAAATCTGAGGCTGATCGAAGGTACGCTGCGCGACGCGAGCAAGCTCGCCGAACTCCAGATAGCCAAGGTGCTGCACGCCGATCCAGATGCCAATCCCGAGTACCGCCAACACAAGGCCGAGCGAACTTCCGGTCGGCCACAGCAGGAAAAGGCTGAGCATGGCGAATACCGCGGAGACTCCGTACAGGAGAATCACGACTTGCCGATGGGTCATGCCATGCTGAAGAAGCTTGTGATGGATGTGTTCGCGGTCAGCGGTGAAAACCGGACGTCCGCTGATCAGGCGGCGGACGATCGAGAGAGCGGTTTCGAGAATGGGTAGACCGAAGGAAACGACCGGGATTGCGACCGCTACGATGGTCGGAGCCTTTTGCGCGCCGGCTAGCGCCATTGCGCTGAGCACGAAACCGATGAACAGACTTCCTGAATCGCCGAGAAAGATCGTAGCGGGGTTGAAGTTGAAACGGAGAAATCCGAGAATTGCGCCCGCCAGCGCTATCGTCATCACCGTGATCAGCGACTGTCCGTTCAACAGGGCGACCACGAAGGCAACCATGGTCGAGAACAAGGCGGATCCTGCCGCGAGGCCGTCGAGGCCGTCGATCAGGTTAAAGGCATTGGTGATGGCGAGAACCCAAAGAACAGTGAGAGCCCATCCGAGAATCCAGGGGAGTTGGTGATCGCCGAAAATTACCGGAATGTTGGCGATGCGCAGACCGCCTGCGAACAACACGGTGGCGGCGAGTCCCTGGACTGAGAATTTGACGTAAGGTCCGACGCCGCGGATGTCGTCATAAACACCGAGCAGAAAAATCAGGGTTGCGGGGGCGAGTATAGTGAGCAGGGTCTTCAGAGAAAATACAGCGTGGATGCGCGTGCTATGCAGAACCCAAATCGCTGCGACTCCCAGGGCAAAAAAGAAGGACAGAAAGATAGCGACGCCGCCCAGGCGGGGGAGCGGAGTGGAGTGGAGATGACGTTCGTTGGCCGGAGCAGCAACCCATCCACGAGCATTGGCAAAATCACGGACGTACCTGGTGAGTACGAAGGAGCCCGCAAGCGACAAAAGAAACATCGCTAAAAAAATAACGGTCAACTATGCCACCTCTGCGAGGCGTACAAGTGGTGGGCACGCCGGATATGCACCCAAGTCAAAGTATTCCAGCAATGACTGGTGTTTAATAGTTATTGAACAGATTCTCGTGATCGATGTGGTGCCCAGAACTCTAGCAGCGTCGCGAGCCGAGTTTCAATCTGCAACGGCAAATAAAACTGTGGAAAACTAACCTTCGCGTGCGCAGATCGCAGAAGAGCAACGTGTCTTGCTGTGCTACACTGCTGAGCAACTTCTCATTGAAAACTTCAGGGGCCGTTTTGATGAACTCGGGCACGCCGAGATTGATCCGTTTCAGGTCGGGTTTGGTAGCGGCTTCATTAACTTTCTTCCTGGCAGTCAGTCACGCTGGTGCCCAGCAACCGGCGACTGGAACCGACAGCAACCAACCTTTTCCGCAAGCAGCGGTTCCCTTGACGCCCGCACAACCCTCAACTCCAACTGAGCCAATCAGTGGTACTTCGAAAGACGCTTCCGATCAATCGCCGCTGATAAAGCTCGGCCCGGGGGATCTGATTGAAGTGAATGTGTATAACGTCCCCGAATTGACGACGAAAGCGCGCGTCAGCAATTCCGGCGATGTGTATCTGCCGCTGATCGACTACGTTCATGTCGAGGGCTTGACGCAGGAAGAAGCGCAGACGTTGATTGAGAAACGGTTTGAGGACGGTGGATTCGTCCGCGGCCCCCACGTGACGATTTTTGTCGACGATGCGGCATCGCAGGGCGTAACTGTAATCGGCGAAGTGAGTAAACCGGGGATCTATCCGGATCCGGTGGACCGGAAGTTGTATCAGGTAATTTCAGAAGCGGGGGGTTTTACGCAGGGTGCGTCGCGGAAGATCGCAATCATCCGCCACAACCAGACCGAACCCATCCAGATCGTGCTTCCCCGCAATCTCGGCGATGATCTGAGCGGGAATGTCGAAGTTCTTCCCGGCGACACGATCACGGTGCCGAGAGCCCCGATCATTTACGTGGTGGGGGATGTTGGACGTCCCAGCGGCTTGCTGGTCGATAACGGCTCACTGACCGTGCTACAGGCGTTGGCGTTGGCAGGCGGAACAAACCGTACAGCAAAGATGGGTGGAGCAAAGCTGATCCGCAAGACGTCCACTGGAATGACAGAAACCAACCTCCAACTCAAGAAGATGCTGCAGGCTAAAACGCCTGATGTTCCCTTGCAGGGGGATGACATACTGTTCGTCCCGGTGAGTGGTGTCAAATTGGCCGCCACGAGATCGATCGATGCGGCAACAAGCCTGGCCACCGCGGTGGGCATTTATACTGTGCGGCCGTAGGCGAGGTTATTTGGGGTCGACCATCATCTGCAGTATCACAAGATATTTTTCAGCCGTACTCTTCCGCGACAATCGTTCCACAATGTAGCGCCTGCCATTTTGCCCAAGGGATGTGCCGAGTTGCCGATCCGCAGCAAGGCGTCTGATCGCGGAAACTAATTCCTCGACATTTTCCGGCTCGACGGCGATGCCGGCATGAGCATCCTCTACGATCTGGCGTGCCTGGCCATCGACAGCGAGGATCACCGGGCGAGCGCAGGACATAAATTCCAGCATCTTGGTGGGAATCACGGTCTTGAAAACATCAGTCTTTTTCAGCAATACAAGGCAGGCATCTGAGGCGGAGATGAAGGCCGGGATTTTCTCGCGCGGTTGCTGATCGAGGAAGCTGAGGTTTGCCAGGCCGCGCGATTGCGCGAGTGTCTTGATCCTCTCTTTTTCAGCGCCTTCGCCTAGCAAGAGAAACTGGATTTCGGGATTCTGCAGCTGGCACTGAGCAGCGGCGTCCAGAAGGGTTTCGAGTCCGTGCGCCATCCCCATCGTGCCGATGTAGGAGACCAAAAATTTACGCTCAGTACCAAGCTGATGCCGCAAAGACTCGTCGCCGGTGGGTGAGGCGGGAGCGAATATTTCGGTTTCGACACCATTTTCAACGATATCGATCTTGGCCTCGGGGACGTGCCAGTCTTCAATCAAACTCTGCTTAAACGCCGGGGTCACGACAACGATGCGATCGGATCGCTCATAGAGAAATTTGGCGATTGCACCGAGAACGCGGTGCAGAAGAGAGTCTTCGTTGCCTGCACCGACCGCAGTCAGCGACTCAGGCCACAGATCGCGAACTTCGAACACGAACGGAAGTTGGCGGGCGAATGCGAGCCACCATCCGGCAAGCGCGACCAGCAGTTGCGGCGACGTGGCAATGATCATGTCCGGGCGGGGCAAGAACAGTCCGCGAATTGCTGCCGAGAGGAAGAAGGAAACGTAGTTGCGGATGCGCTCGTGGGCCTTCCGATTGGGCACAGGCCAGAGCCAGGTGCGGAACACGTCGACGCCATCGGCAGTTTCATGGTCGATGAGGCGGCGTAGGCGGCTTCGCCACGCGGGCGGGACAACGCCGGTCGGGTGATTGGGGAAGCCGGTCAGAATTGAGACGTCGTGTCCGGCTTGCGACCAGTGATGCGCGAGTTCAGCGGCACGTGCTGCGGGCGCGCCCATCTCTGGCGGGAAATACTGGGAGACGTAGAGGATTCTCACGCGAAGCTAGAGACTATATCAAAGCCGGGTGTTGGCGGTAGCGGGCGACTTCCATTTCAGCTGCTACCCCAGATTTCGCCAATTACGCGTTGGAAGTTCGCCCCCAGAACTTTTTCGATGACGGACGCTGGCTGCCCGCGTTTTACGAGTTCGGCGGCGATGATCTGCATGTGATCGGGGCCGTTGAGATCGGGAACGTAGGGAAATCGATCCTCGCCCGGAGCGCCGATTCCAGCCTCCTGGCGTTGGGCGACGTTCGGATCGGTAGCGGCGCTGCCGGATGGAAACATCATTTTGGGAATCACTCCGTCAGAGCCGATGCCAACATGGTCTGCGCCACAAACATTGATCGCGTGCAGCAGATGGTTCAGCACGTGTTCCCGCGTTGGCACGGTTGGCGATGCGACCAGATAGGGCATGAGGTAGACGCCGAAATATCCGCCGCGATCGGCGAGCGATTTCAGGATTTCGTCGGGCTTGTTGCGCGGGTGAGCATACACGGCGGCACATCCGGCGTGAGTAACTAGCACGGGCTTGCTGGACTGAGAGATTCCTTCCGAGGTCGTGCGGTATCCGCTGTGGCTCAGATCAAGAGCGACTCCGATTTCGTTCATCGTCTCAATCGCAAGTTTGCCTTGATTGCTCAGACCCTGATTGGCCGCCTCCATGCAGCCATCTCCAAAACTGCTTCGATTGTTGTAGGTAAGCTGCATGATGCGGACGCCCAGCTTGCGATAGGTGCTGATTCGCTCTGGTTCAGCCTCGAGAACTTGCGGGTACTGAAATCCCATCATGATTCCCAGCTTGTGCTCGCGCTTGCAAAGTGCGAGATCAGAATGGCGGCGGACAATGTAGAAAACGTCGGGGGAGTCATCAACCAGCTTTTGCACATTGGCGAGGTTGTACAGCGTCTCTTCGGAATCTGGAACTGAGATGCTGAAGTTCACGGCAGTTATGCCCGACTGGCGTACGGCCGCGAGCGACTCGGGGCTTGGCGACTCCGGATTGACACCCGGAGCACATAAGGAATCAATGATGATGGCGTTGGAGTAGAGCGCCGGGACGGAAGAATCCTGGGCCATTGCGCGGGCGAATAAATGTGGCGCCAGAATCGCCGAGGCAGATGCTCTCAGCAGGGCTAGGTTGAAATCACGGCGGCGCACAAGGCACTCCGCAGGGATTGTAACCGGAGCGCGTAACGAACCTCGGGTTATTTGAATTTGCCTCGGAAGGATGAGAAACGCGGTTGGCTGCCGCTTCAGTAGTAGCAGAGCTTGAATGCGCTCTTGTAGACAAGGGCGCGCGTGCGTTTGGCGGAGCTGCGGCTGTAACTCTCCCAACGATCGGCGACGCGGTCAAATTCGGCTTCCCCGGTCAGACGATGCATCACGCGTAACTGAACGATGTGCAGTCGGTGATAAAAGGGGCTCGCAACCATAGGCATACGCGTGCCCGACTGTTCGTAGAGGGACCAGAATCCGAGGTCGTAGCGATCGAGATTGTGCAGCAAAGTCTGAACAGCGCGGGAAAACAACTGCTGCGTGGACGCATCTTTCGTAAGCAGGACGTAGTCGTAGATGCCCCATGCGGCCCAGATAAATCCGTTCAGGATATGAGTGGGAGGAGAGACGACGTATTCCTCGAACCAGAGATCGCCGCGATCATCGGTGTAGGCGACACCGCCCTCGGACGTCGGTTTGTAGAAGCAGGCCAGAGCGCGCGCGGCGGCCTCGAGGTATCCGGCATTCCCTGATTCTCTGTGAGCGCGAACCAGCACCGAAATTCCCTGCCCTTGCGCCAACGCCGAATACCACGGAGCTTTGAGAGTATCGCGATATTCCCAATCGAAGTGATGGTTCCAGACAGCGAGCCCGTTCGAGTTGAGCTCGAGATGCGAACAGAGCCAGTCGGCGACCAGAAAGAATTTACGGCGGCGATCGGGATCGGCTGTTTGTTTCCAGAGGTTGAAACTACCGAGGCCGTACTGCGCGATGGCGATGGGGTTGTACTGCAAACCGATCTGGCCGTGATAGTCGAGTTGCGGGATGCCGGCAGAGTCATACGCTCCCTGGTAGTCGGCTTTCTCGCGGAATGACATGTAGTACTCGCCGAGCTCCTGTGAGCTGGCGTTGGGGTTTTCGGTCGGCGTCTCGTGCCAGAAGGTCAGGTGGCTTTCGCCTCCGAACAGGTATGCGCTGAAGATGCGGCGGTAGTAGCTGAGACGCGGCAATAGGGGTTCCTGGACCTCGAACATTCTAAATGCGAGGGCGGGATGCCCTCGCGACATCCGGCGAGACGCCGGCGCTACGACTTGATCGAATAAAGCGAGAGCGCGAGATCATCTTTCTCAACGGCAGTGGTGCTCACCGCGAGGAATTGGGTTGCATTCTGGCCATCGGGCAGAAACGCGTTGCCGTATTGAAACAGTCGCATGGGCCAGGGATCTTTGCGCCAGGCAAGCAGGGAAGGCCAGGCGTTGGTCGTGCTGCCATAAATCCGCACATGCCGGTCTTGGTTGACTTCACTTGGCTCAACCATGGTGGAAAAGAAGATTCGATCAGCGACCCGGCAGCCATAGATCGAGGAGCTTGAGATTGCCGCCAGGCGAGTCAGGGCTCCGGCGCGATCAAGGCGATAGATGTAGTTCGCCTCGAGCGGCGTGTCCGTAGAGAAATAGAGCCCGTCTTGAGCGGCAACCACTGCAACCGCACGAGCCTGCTGGTTGCCTTGCAGAACGGTCTCGATGCGGCTCAGGTCGAGGCTGGCACGAAGAATTCGGCATTCGTCGCCGTAATCTCCGGTGAGGACCCAGAGACAGTTTTCCCAAGGATCATGAACGATGTTATGCACGTGACGGAT
>Ga0335076_10000601_pt1 | contig 33576 bp, 28 predicted proteins | sample Lox_Sample_25_FD_206717 | JGI IMG/M metagenome (GOLD analysis project Ga0335076, IMG submission 206717) | Soil microbial communities from Loxahatchee National Wildlife Refuge, Florida, United States - Lox_Sample_2.5 | ecosystem: Environmental > Terrestrial > Soil > Wetlands | place: USA...
TGCCCTTCGCCAAGTTCAAGATGGATGGTCAGCAGTCCGTCACGTAAACTTCCCGCGGGAGTGCGATTGTCGTTGGCCGCGATCGCCACCGGGACAGGACGTGCCTGTGGAATGGCTGCGTTGCTGAGAAGTGCAAAAAACCAACACACCCGGCGCACAGTAGCAGCGAGCTTCATAGTGTTCGTCTGTAAGAGAGAGCTTCGCGGATGGGGAATGATCCTTGTCCGGCGAGTTTAGCACGAAATGTGGGGAAGAAACTTCCGGCAAGAGCCGACGAGATCGCTGCGGACGGAAGGGCCCGCCGAAAGCACGACCGTTCCCATCAGCTGCGAACTACTCGTTGCGCACGATCACTTCGCGCCGCGAAGTGACCCGGTTCGCATCCACCGTCACTTCGCGCTGGATCACCATCTCGATCGACGTCCCAGGTTCCAGTTTCACATCAGCTCCACGGGACAGCATGGCGATAGCCAACCCCGCCACGCCGCTAATTCCAGCTCCGATTCCCGCGCCTTTGCCTCCGGCACTCAGCCCGCCGATCACCGCGCCGGTCGAAGCTGTACTCGCCACGGTGCCGATATCTTTCCCTTTTTCGCTGTCCTGACGGACGGTGCCTTCCTCGTCTTTCATGGAAGTCTTGTCGGCGCCCGGCATGTTCTCAATCGATCCCGGAAGCATCACGGTGTAACCGCTCGGATAGATCATCGATGTGAAATGCATCAGCAGTTCAGCCCGGCCCTTCACCCGTCCAGCCCGTTGAATGCGGCTGATCTTCCCTTGTACGTAGGTCCCGGCGGGAATCACGATCTTGTCATCGACGACGAATGGAAATGTTGTTTCGCAGTAGACCGGATCGCCTTCCTGCGCATTCTTGGTCGAGATGGCTTGCTTCAGAGCCAGCGGGATTTTGGTTCCGGCCGGAATCGTGAGTTTACCCGGAGCAGCTTTAGCGGACGGGGTGGGTGCAGTCGACGCCTCCGTCTTCGTCGCCGCTGGTTCTGCTGGCGAGGTCGCCGGAGCTTGTGCCGCCACGCATCCGGCTAGCAGCAAGATGCAAAACAGTCGTGTCCACATGGAAGCTATTCCTCGAAAGAACAGTTAGAGGTTGAGTTCTGCAAACTGTGATGCGGTCATAAGAGCCGCCGGTTACCTGGGCCCAGTGTTTACTGGTCAGTGGTGAGTGGGCGGTTTTCTGCTGACCACTGATCACCAACCACTAACCACCGCTTCTCCGGTCCTCGTTCTCGCGCACGTTCCCCATGTATTGCGACTGCAGCTTCTGTGCGCAGTTCTCGCCGCAGACGTGGAGCGCGCCCTCTTGAATCGCCAGCTCTTCGTCCCAGGGCGCCATGTGCAGCACGGGAACTCCATAATCACCGAACGAGGTCCACATCACCCACCAGCGATTGTTGACGCCCTTCAGCGCCCCGCAGTTGGGCCCGGCGCAGCGATAGAAAGGATTGGGAATTGGAATTCTTGCCGCCATACACTAGCGGCTATTCTAGCCGAGGAAGCGGCGCGGGGCCATGCCCGGATCATCCGTATTTTCAGGCTATTTCCGGGCCCGGGCCGACATCGCACTCGGAAAATGCCGGCTCCACCGAGAAGAGCCAACCCTTTTCACCCAACCCAGTCTCAAGAGCCAGTAGCCGCGAGGTGACGGCTATTTGTACAACAGGTATTTCTCCCGCATCGCCACAAAGATCCCCAGCCGCTCTTCCCAATCCTCGGAGATCCGCCGCGGATCCTGTCCCGCCGCCAGCGCATCATATGTTTCCTGATTCACCAGCAGGTCCTGCATCTTCTCCACTTTGAAGTCGTCAGGATAGAGCTTGCGCAACGCCGCCGCCAGTTCGATTCCCAGTTCGGGCGCGTCGAATGCGTTGCGATCGAGCAGGATGACGTTGACACCCTCGCACAATTTTCCCGCGTAGTTGCTTGCGAATGGAGTGAACGTCACCGGCACAAATCGAACGCTGGGAATGCCGCGCCCATTGAGGTACGCTGCCAGTTCCTTGCCTTTCATCCAGGGTGCGCCCAGAATCTCAAACGGAGTATCGGTGCCGCGCCCGACCGAGACGTTCGTGCCCTCAACCATCCCCACGCCCGGATAGAGCGCCGCCTCGTTCAAACTCCGCAAATTCGGCGATGGATTAATCCACCCCACTCCCGTCGAATCAAACCAGTCCCCCCGCTGCCAGCCTTCCATCTTGATGACAGTCAGCCGCGCGTCAATGTGCCGCTCCGTGTTGAACATCCCTGCCAGTTCGCCCAGCGTCATGCCATGGCGCACCGGCACCGGCCAGTAGTTAGTGAAGCTCTCATGTCCTTCGTCGGAAACCGGCCCCTGCACAAACGATCCGGTAATCGGATTCGGCCGGTCCAGCACGATCACCTCAATCCCAGCCTTCGCCGCCGCCTCCAGAAAATATCCGACCGTCGTCTCGTAGGTATAAAAGCGCACGCCCGCATCCTGCAGATCGATGACCACCGCGTCCAGCTTCTTCAGATCGTCGACTGAAGGGCGCCGATCTGCATCCTTCGCTCCGTACACGCTGTACACGTGGATACCCGTTGCCGCATCTTTCGTGTCCTCTACGTTGGTGGTGTCGAGCGATCCTGTCACTCCGTGCTCCGGGCTGAAGATGGCGTCGAGCGAGATCCCGGCCGCGTGTGCCAGGACATCAATCGTCCGCCGGCCCTCCGAATCCACGCCGGTCTGATTCGTCAGCAGCCCAATCTTTCTCACCTCGGACCCGCTCTGCGATCGCAGCGGCGCGAAGTTCTTCTCCTCCAGGACGTCAATTCCCGTCTTGACCGCCCCGTTCCGCACGGCTAGCCGGCGCGCTCCGCTCTGCATCTCGCTGTACCCGGTCGTCGTCGCGAGGCGCAGCTGCTCAGCCTCGGCCGGATGCAGGTCCAGCCCCACCGCCAGAGCCGTGGCAATTTTTGTGCGCAGCGAAACCGCAGTTCCCTTCTCTCCCACGTGCACGGCATTGGTCATGAGCACGATGTAGGTCTTGGTGGTCGGATCAATCCACAGCGAAGTCCCCGTGAATCCCGTATGCCCGAATGATCCCACCGGCAATAGCTCTCCGCGATTCGTCGAAAACGGCGAATCAATGTCCCAACCAAACCCGCGAACGGCTGTCGCGCTCGCCGGCTGCTGCGGCGAAGTCATCTTCGCGACGGTTGCCGACGCCAGCACGCCGTGTCCTCCGTCGAGCAAGGCTTGCGCGAACTTTGCCAAGTCGTCCGCCGTCGAAAACAGTCCAGCATGCCCCGCCACGCCGCCCATCCGGCGTGCCGTCGGATCATGCACGACGCCGCGCAGCATGTGATGGTTCTCGTCTTCTTCCGTAGGCGCGATCCGCGGAATCCACGACGCCGGCGGCACATACCGCGAGTCCTTCATCCCCAGCGGCATAAAGATATGCGTTTGCGCATACTGATCGAGCGCCTCGCCAGACAGCCGCTCCACCAGCGCCCCCAGCACTTCAAAATTGATGTCGCTGTAAACGAACCGCGAGCCCGGCGCTCGCTCCGGCGTCTCCTCAAACGCCATCCGGTAAGCCGCCTCTTTCCCTGAGAATGGCTTCGCCAGATCCAGATCCGGCGCCAGCCCCGAGTAATGCACCAGCAACTGCCGGATCGTGATGTCCTGTTTCCCGTTCTGCGCAAATTCCGGAATGTACTTCGCCACCGGATCGGCCATCCGGATCTTGCCTCGTTCCCACAGTTGCATCACCGCGGTCGTCGTGACTACCACCTTCGTCAGCGACGCGCAATCGAACACCGTGTTGAGCGTCATCGCCTCATGCCGTGGCTTGAGTGCACGCTCGCCATAAGCCTTGCGATGGATCACTTTGCCGTCGTGTCCAACGACCAGTACCGCACCCGGGATCTGTCCCTGACTGATGGCATCATTAATAATGGAGTCTAGAACCGTGAGACGAGGATTGTGAGACGCCTGCGCAAACCCACCCGCACAGAGCGCGAGCATAAGAAACACCAGATTTTTCGCGGGACGGATCACCTGCCCTGACTCTACACGACGCCTGCAAAGCCCCTCAAGCACACCTGTGCAACGCGAGTCTCAGAAGTAACCGAGCGGACTCTTGACGAAGCGAGGTCTTTGGGATGGGCAGCGGTTCACCGCTGCGATGAGGGACCATTTTTCAAAACGGTCTTCGCACGGGAGTTTGCCTCCCCTCCCCGCCTTTGCTATAACCCGAGCAGCGACCCGTGACCGCCACCCCGAACCCGTCCGCCGGATTCTCGTTCCTGGTCCGTAATACCGCTGGTCAAGAAGGCACGTTCCACACCGCCTTCCTCATCCTCGAGCAAGCCATCTCCGCTCGCGCCTTTCCCGGCTGCGCTCTCGCCGTCACCCGGCGCGGCGAACTCGTCGCTCATCACGCGCTCGGCCGCTTCACCTACGATCCCGCTGCGCCGCCCGTGATGCCCGACAGCATCTTCGATCTGGCATCGGTCTCGAAAGCGGTAGCCACGACGACGATGGCGATGATCCTCTACGAGCGCGGCCTCCTCGATCTGGAGATGCCTGTAGCCGCCGTCATGCCCGAATTCGTCAACGACGATCCGCGCCGCGCCGAGGTTACACTCCACATGCTCCTCGCCCACTCTTCGGGCCTGCCCGCCTACGAGAAACTCTTCCTCCGCGCCAAAACTCGCGACGAACTTTTGGCCGCCGCCTTCGTCACCGATCTAGCCGCCGATCCCGGCACGCGCGCCGAATACAGCGATATTGGCTTCATCATTCTGGGCGTTGCCCTAGAACGCCTGGCCGACGAACCTCTCGACACCTTTTGCCAGCGCGAAATTTTCGGCCCCCTGGGCATGGCGCACACGACCTTCAACCCGCCCAAGTCGTGGAAAGATCGCATCGTTCCGGCGGTCGACGATCCGTCGTTTCGCCATCGCATCATCCAGGGTGAAGTCCAGGACGAAAACGCCAGCGTCCTCGGCGGCGTAGCCGGCCACGCCGGCCTCTTTGCGACAGTCGAAGATGTCGCCATCTTCGCCCACGCCCTGCTCAATGGCGGACGCCCGATCCTCCGCCCCGAAACGGTCGACCTCTTCACCCGCCGCGAATCCGCGCCAGCCAGCACTTCGCGCACTCTCGGCTGGGACACGCCCTCGTCGCCCTCGCAATCCGGCCGACATTTCGGCCCGCGCTCCTACGGACACCTCGGCTACACCGGAACCTCGTTGTGGATCGACCCCGACCGCCAGCTTTCGATAACCTTGTTAACCAACCGCACCTGGCCCGATTGCCTGAACCAGGCGATCAAGCAAGTCCGGCCTGCGTTTCACGACGCGGTGGTTGAAGCGTTGACCAAGTTATGAATTGTCGTCCCAATAACAATCCGGATTGTCATCCCGAACGAAGTGAGGGATCTGCAGTCCGCGGACGATATCAGGGACCCAAGGAGACGCCGGGAGCGATTATGTCCTGTCCTCCTGAGCGGAGCGGGAACGGAGCGCAGCGCAGTTCCCGCGGAGTCGAAGGACCCCTACTCGACCAGGACTCTTGTCCCCGGCTTTCTGAATTCACACCGGAGTCTCTGACGTGAAGAGTAACTCTTCCCTCCGCCGCCTCTCCACCGAGCGCTCTAACCCTGCCTCCGCCAACCTCGACACCAAATCCGCCCTCGCCATCGCCCGCATCATTAACCGCGAAGACGCGAAGGTCGCCCGCGCCGTCCGCCGCGCCCTCCCGCAAATTGCCAACGCCATTGACCTGATCGCAAACTCCCTCACCCACGGCGGACGCCTCATCTACGTCGGCACCGGCACCAGCGGACGCATCGCCGCCCTCGACGCCGCTGAATGCCCGCCCACCTTCGACACCGATCCCGGCCTCGTCCAATTCATCATCGCCGGCGGGCCGAAAGCTCTCGGCGCAGCCACCGAAGCCGACGAAGATTCCCGCACCCTCGGCCGCCGCGAAATCGCCCGCCGCAAGCCGCGCCAGCACGACGTAGTCGTCGGCGTCGCCGCCAGCGGACGCACTCCCTTCACCGTCGCCGCCCTCGAATACGCCCGCGCCCGCGGCGCCAAGACCGTCGCCGTCACCTGCAATCGCAATTCGCAGCTCGAAAAGGCCGCGCACATCGCGATCATCGCCGAGGTCGGCCCCGAAGTGATCGCCGGCTCCACCCGCATGAAAGCCGGCACCGCGCAGAAGATGATCCTCAACATGCTGACCACCGGAGCCATGACCCGCCTCGGCTACGTCTACGGCAACCTGATGGTCAACGTGCACCTGAAAAACGAGAAGCTCGCCGAGCGCGGCGTGGCAATCTTGGAGAAAGCGGCAGGCGTGACTCGCAAGAAAGCCCGCGAGCTTCTGACCGCTGCCGGAAACCGTGTCCCTGTAGCACTCGTGATGGCGAAATCCAACGTGACCGCCGCCCAGGCCGAGTCATCCTTGAAGAAATCTCAAGGCCACGTGCGGAAAGCGATGGATCGGGCACGCCCGCCGCACTAGCGGCCATCGAATTCGATCACTGATGCTCCGGTGGTGGAAGTTGCGCGATGGTTTCCGAGATTAGAGTCGCATGAACTATCTCGGCGATTCCCAGGGGAATTCGATTCGCGACGATTTTTTCTCCGCTGACGAGACCCACGATTGTCAGTTTGTTCCCGCCATACGCGACAAACTTGCCGTCTCCGGTATTACGAAAAGCGTCGTAGGCGATGTACGCGGGACCTCCGCTGTTCCCTGGGAATACTGGGAAATCCAAAAGAAAGGTCTTGGTTTCGGCGGAGGGAAGGATGGGGTAGGACGCTATTCTTCCAGTGCGCAGAATGGGAAAGCCGAATGGCCCTCCTACAGATAGAGGAAAGCCATCGCATCTAACCTCATCTCCGGGATGAATTCCATATGATCTCAGAGTGACATCGTCGGCTAATGTGTCAGTAGAAATTCCATCTCCAGGTAGAACACCGTCCGGGACGGTCACATATATCACCGCGACATCCGCCCGAGGATGCTGTTGCCAAAGAGGTGTAGCACCATTTCGAATCATGACTTGCGTCGGCAACTGCTCCCAAGTACCATTCGCGGTCCGGCGACGAAACCAAACGGTCACAAACTCGCCCTCATTCAATGTAAGCATGTGGGCCGCCGTGACCAGAACGTGGCGATAGTGCTGGCGACCCGCTTGTGTGTAAGGGCGAGCAAGAATGAAGCCGCTTCCGGTTACATTGTTTCCAACGACCTTGAACGTGGATTCTATGACATTAGTGTTCGCCTCGATCGCAGCTTGTGCTTGGGCATCCGTCGTAATGTGCTGTTGTGCTCCGGTTCCAACCTGCTGCTGGGGATAAGCATTCACTAGAAGGAAAGCGGTCGACACCATAGCCAGCATCGCTCGGTTCATCCTTCACCTCCCTTGACAGAACGTCACCTTTTTCTTCTTTTGCAGCCAATTTTGCGACCTGCCACAAGAAACTGGGTCTATCGTTCTCCGAAACCCTGATGACAACAAATGCCAACCTACGGGATCGAAGGCCCGGAGGAGTGACTCGCATTCTTGACGATATCGGAGGCAAGAATGCAAACAGCAGAGCCACAGATAGCAGCCAATACTCCCAGAAAAATTCCTGCCGCCCTGTTCCGTTGAATTGCCCTCATCGTAGTTTCAACCAGACGGTAAAGAACGTAAGCAGTAATAATCAGCGAGAGATCGGGAAGCATTCAGTCTCCTTCCATCAACCGGATGCGAGTATATACCTACCTTCAATACAGAAAAGTCGCCGGGGCTTTCTGACACCCACATTGGCAACGAGAAGTGACACTTTTCTCTCTCCGGTTCTGTCGCTCGCACAGAAGTAACGTGCCAATGCCAGAACAGGAGATTAGTATTAGAAAGCACATAGGGAGGGCTCTATGAAGAAACTGCATAACCTCACTTTCGTGCAGATCAACATTTCAATCGTACTGTTCTATCTTTGCATCGCACTTGGTTGCTCATCTACTCCGGTTCAGAAACCTGCGCCGCTCCCCATGGAAACCAAGCCCTCCAGTAACGAAACCGAAGGAAGAAACTGGGTCAGGTCAGAAAGTACCGACCCGATGGATGGCACCAAACAGGTCGTGCTGATAGCCGATGCGGTAGATGGCTCTGGCGGAAGTCTCATCATTCGATTCAAGGGCAGGAAGTTGGATGTCTACGTCAACACAGACGAAATTGTGGATGATGAGAGCGCAAGTGTCCGCATAAAGTTCGATGACGGGGATCCAGTCATTCAGACATGGGGGCGTTCTACAAGCTATAAGTCGGTGTTCGCGCCCAACCCGTTCAGTCTACTGATGAGACTCCAGCGAGCGAAGAAGTTCTACATCGAATACAAGCCGTATCAGAGGGTGCCAGAAACGATAATCTTCAATGCATCCGGCCTTTCAGCGGCGTTGCCCGAGGCACAGATGGCAGAGCAAAAGAAGAAGCACGAGGAAAGCGAAGCGGCAAGTGCCGCTCTTCGGTCGAGAGTGTCACCCCACGTCCGCCTATGCAGCGATCAGAGTACTTTCCCTGGACTCTGGTGTTGGTCTGACCCAAATGACCCTCTATTCAGCTCGGAGACGGGTTGGCAACATACCAAGGAAGAAGCCATTAGGGACGCGATGGAAATGGCTCGATCTGGCATGGCCTTCAAGAAATGACTAGTAACCGAGGCGAGAAGTGCCCTTTCCGAACTGACGGCGCAACGAGCTTTGTTCTTGTACGCTGAACCCGGACCGGTGGCGCCTTCGCCCACCGTACCTTCCCCCGTGTTCCCCTGTGACCTCCGTGGTTAAGTCTTTTGCCTCTTCCGCCCGCTACAATTACCCTTCGCAGGAAAATCATGGACAAACTCGTCATCCGCGGCGGCAACCCACTCCTCGGCACCGTCCGCATCAGCGGCGCTAAGAACGCCGCTCTCCCCTGCATGGCCGCCGCCCTGCTCACCGACGAACCCGTCATCCTCGAAAACATCCCGCAGGTGCGCGACATTGAGACCACGCGCAAGCTGCTCTCTGCCATGGGCGCCGAAGTCGAACTCGGCTTCGGACGCGCCCAGCACCGCACCACCATCTGCGCCAAGAATCTCGCCGCGCCCGAGGCGTCCTACGAACTCGTCAAAACCATGCGCGCCTCCACGCTCGTCCTCGGCCCGCTCGTCGCCCGCTGCGGACGCGCCCGCGTCTCTCTTCCCGGCGGATGCGCCATCGGCGCTCGCCCCATCGATCTGCACATCAAAGGCCTCGAACGCCTCGGAGCCAACATCGTGCAGGAACACGGCTACGTCGAAGCCTCCGCCGAGCGGCTCAAGGGCAACGAAATCGTCTTCGACAAGATCACCGTCACCGGCACCGAAGACCTGCTCATGGCCGCCACCCTCGCCGACGGCGAAACCGTCATGCAGAATTGCGCCCGCGAACCCGAAGTCGAAGACCTCGCCGCCCTGCTCAACGCCATGGGCGCAAAGATCGAAGGCGCAGGCACTTCGACGATTCGCATCAAAGGCGTGAAGAAACTGAAAGGCGCGAAGCACCGCATCATCCCCGATCGCATCGAAGCCGGAACGTTCATCATCGCCGGAGCGCTCACCGGAGGCGACCTCAACGTCACCGGATGCGATCCCGCGCACCTCACCGCCATCCTGCAGAAGCTCACGGAAACCGGCGTCAAGACCTCAGTGAAGAAAGATTCCGTGCGTGTGATGGGCGATCAGCCGCTCAAAGGCGCTGATCTGAGCACTGAAGAGTATCCCGGCTTCCCCACCGACATGCAGGCGCAATACATGGCCCTCGCCACACAAGCCGATGGAACGTCCATTGTCACGGAGAACATTTTCGAGAACCGCTTCATGCATGCTCAGGAACTAGTGCGCATGGGCGCCAACATCAAGATCGAAGGACGCCGCGCCGTCGTCCGCGGCAAGACTCCCCTCAGCGCCGCCGCCGTGCTCGCTTCCGACCTTCGCGCCTCAGCGTCGCTCGTTCTCGCCGCCCTAGTCGCCGACGGCGAGACCATCATCGACCGCGTCTACCACATCGACCGCGGCTATGAGCACATTGAAGAGAAGTTAAAAGCGGTCGGCGCGAAGATTCGCCGCGTCGGCGACATCCTACCCCGATAGGTATCCGGAGTGTCACTCTGGCTTTTACACGACCTTCCCCGCTGTCATCCTGAGCGAAGCTGCTGCTTCGCATTCGCGAAGCAGCAACGTAGTCGAAGGATCCCTACACTGCATGTGCCGCCTGCGACGCAACAAGGCGTTCTCACGTTTACGAGTCCGCACACTCACATGTGACCTGCGCCCTCGACTACACTCTATCTCTTCTCATACGCTGCCCGCGAATTAACGGAGACCGACCTATGCTGCCCAACGCCTTCATCGGCAAAATGAAAAAGCCCACGGCAAAGGAATTAACCGCCGCTCTCGGCCCCGCCAAATCCCTCTGGGACGAACTCCTCGAGCAACTCGCGGACGATCTCGGCGTAGACCGCCAGGAATGGAATTCCTATTCGCCGAAGGCAGGATGGTCCCTGAAAGTTAAGCGAGGCGATCGCACGATCCTTTACATGGGGCCTTGTAGCGGAGCATTCCGCGTTGCCTTCGTACTGGGTGACAAGGCAATCAAAGCCGCACTCCAGATTGATCTCCCGACACCCACGATCAAGCTCATCAAAGAAGCCAAGCGTTACGCTGAGGGCACTGCCGTGCGGTTCGAACTCGTAACCGCCAGCGATATTCCCACGATCAAGAAGCTGGCGGCCGCCAAGCGTGACAACTGAGACGGCGACTCTGGCCGACTCCTTAACCGTAGCGGCAAACAGTTGCACACCGCCGGGCCTCTTCCGGGTTGACAGCCCATCCGCCGCCGACTAGCATTCTGCCCACTCGAAGCCCGGGCAGAGCGCGGTCGCCCACTCCGGCGCTCCCGACCGGCCTTCCAGCTAAATCACCCCCACCGTCACCCGCTGAAGGGAACACCTATGACGCCGCAGTCTTCTCTATCGCCAACCATCCTGATCACAATCCTGCTGACTCTGGTCGTCGCAGCTCCGCCATCGCCGGCGCAGACATTCAGCGTGGTCGCCACCTTCAGCGACCTCTCTCAGGGGTTCCAACCTCTCGGCCCTCTGGCGATCGACGCTGCGGGTAATCTCTACGGAACTACGTTTCTTGGAGGGAATGCCAGCAGTTACGGCACCGCCTTCAAAGTTGACCCCAGCGGTACGATCATCGTGCTCCATACGTTTACCGGAACTCCAGATGGCTGGTGGCCGGCGGGGGGTATCGTCCTGGACAAGCACGGTACGCACATCTTTGGAGCGACCACCCGCGGCGGCAAGACGAGCACGTTTTGCGGCGGCCAATGCGGAACGATTTTCAAGGTTGACCAGTCCGGCAAGGAGACCGTGATCTATCGCTTCGGACGCATGCACGAGCAGTTTGGCATCTTCCCTCAGGATGGCCCGATCATCGCCCCCGACGGCGCCCTCTACGGCACCGCCACCTTCGGCAATCCCCACGATACCGGCACAGTTTTCCGGCTGGCCAAAGGGGTGTACACCGTCCTCCACAGCTTTGGACCGAATGGTGCGGGACCAGATGGAGCGTATCCACAGGGCCCATTGCTTCTCGACTCAGACGGCAACCTCTACGGCACCACCGGATTTGGTGGAACGTCTGGCAACGGAACGGTGTACAAGATCGACACTGCGGGAAACGAAACTGTCCTCTATAGCTTCACCGGAGGCGCCGACGGTATGCAGCCCTGGAACAACCTGGTCCGCGACAGCGCCGGGAATCTCTATGGCACCACGTTTTCAAGCCAATTCCCAGGTGGGAATGGTGTCATCTTCAAGCTGGACCCGGCCGGAATTCTGACCGTCCTCTACACCTTCACAGGTGGCGCGGACGGAGGCCACGCCGGCGGAATCGTTCGCGATGCCGCTGGGAACATCTATGGCACGACCGGGTTTCTCGGCACCGGCGGAACTCTGTTCAAGCTGGATACCTCCGGCAAGAAAACCGTTCTGCACACCTTCACTGGCGGCGCAGACGGTGCAGGCCCGGGCCCACTATCAATGGACGGCCTTGGAAAAATCTACGGCGCAGCCACCGGCGGCGGTGACCTCCACTGCAACCCTTCGGGCTGCGGCGTCATTTTCAAGCTGACGCCCTAGCGCGAGAATTCGCGGCGTAAGTGCCCTCGCGACGGTTGCGTCGGACTACGATCTCACTACCCAGCCGCGACGGTTCGCCCTTAGCGAGACGATGCGTTTGCTTGACCAACCACAGCGCTAGGTTGTCTCGCTAGAAAATCCGGCGACTTCAGCCTCTTTGGAAGAATCAGAACAGCGGGAACCGCCATAACCAGCAACAGGACATACAGATTCGTGCGCAGAACGGATGCGAAGAACCCGTTGCCTTCAGGGCGCGAGCTAAGTCTCCAGATGACCCATTCTTCCCAGACCGTGGTGAGGGTGATGCTTGCGAGCAGGGCCGAGAAGATAGCTGCCAGCTTGATGATCCAGTAGAGCATGAGTTGATGAGTCCTGATCGCCCCTTGGCCAGCCATGAAGAGAATGCAACTTGCCAGCATGGCGCTGGTCAGAATCACGGCCAAACTTGCGGGGGATATTCGCGCCAACCACGCCAGTGGAGCCGCCTTGACGAGCCTCCGTGATGGCAGCCAGCACAAGAAGCAGACCAGCGGCACCCCTACAACCCAAATGCCGGCCCCGCTTGCGATCATCATGGCAACGAGAAGACCTACAAAGCTCGTCAGGACGTTGCCGAGAAACATCCGCCACGCAGCATGGAGACGAGAAAGACGCCGCTCAAAGACTGAGAACAGCGCCGACTTCACGATCACAGCCGCTACCAGCACAATGATCGAGCCGCTAAGCGCAAGCGCCGGCAACATGACCTGCATGAACGGGACTACCGGCTCACATGCCAGAGCCGGCTTCGCGACCATCAGCGGTGCGGCCAGTGCCAGGAGGCGGTAGCGTCTCACGATCCGTGCAGTCCTTCGTTCCCAAGAAAACGTTCTCTATTCAAGGTCAACACTTCTTAGAACGATCGCATAGCAATTCTTGCGCTCGTTTGCCTTCGCCAGCCGTCACTGCCCCGGCCCACTCGCCACGCTCTGCATCGCCGCCTGGCACGAGGCCGCCGCCGTCAACACGTTGCTGAACGCCGGCTCCGCCCGCAACTTGGCCAGCAATGGATCCACCAGCAGATTCGAGTGCGCGCAGTAGTTCTGCTCCACAGCGCTCTGCAGCATCTTCAGCGCCGCCTGCTTCTTTCCGCAATATCCGAAGATCGCGCCCTGGTAGTACCAGATTTCCGGATCCGGTTCCGCCGGCGGATTAGTCTCCGCCTCATGTGCCATCCGATCCAGTTCTGCCGCCGGACGAACTCCCAGGCAGGCCTCCAGCAAATCGCGATGAAACCTTGGCGCCGTCGGCATCCGCTTCACCGCCTCGCGCGCCTCGTTGACTTTGCCTTCCCGCAGCAGGATCGATGGCGTCACATACGCCGCCCATTCCGACCCAGCGTCCAAGCGGACATACTCCGCCGCCCGCTCCGTCTTTCCCAACTCCATGAACGCCCACGCGCACGAACGAAACGTATAGTTCCCCGGATCCAGCGTCAGCGCCGTGTCACATTCGCTCGTCGCCTGCTCCAGCATCCCGGCGTAGCGATACACATATCCCATCACGAAGTGTGCCTGCGCGCTCTCCGGACGCCTCTTCACCAGCGCCAGGGCCGCCGCGTATGCCTTGCCGAGTTCTCCCCGTTCCACGCGGTTCGTAATCAGCTGACCCGCCGCCCCGATCCGATCCGGATCCAGTTCCAGCGCGCGTTCATACGCTTTGTTCGAGCGCTGGAACATGACTTCGCCGCCATCGGAATAGTCCGCGTCGTAGTAGCAGCGCAACCCCAGTGCTTCCCACGCTGGAGCATAGGTCGGATCCATTTCCACCACGCGCTCCAGCACCGCGATCGCATCCTTATTCGGTCCGGGATCATGCGGCAGCGCCAGACTGTGGAGGTAGAGATCGTAGGCCTGCGGATCCTTCGGCCGCGTACCCGTGTCCATCACTCCTCCAGCCACGCCAAGGCTCGGCAACAGTCCCTGCCGCACCTGCGCCGACATTGCCGATTGCAGCGCGATCATGTCATCCGCCGGCACCGTGACGTTCGACTGCCAGCGGAGCCGGTTGCCGTCGACCTCGATCGCCTCCAGCGTCACCAGGAGTTTGTCGCCCTGTTTCACGAAGTGTCCCGTCAGAACGTTGGCAACGTGCACTTCCCTTCCCACCTGCTGCGGGTCGACGTCATTGGCGACATACTTCCGCGTAATCGCCGACGGTCGCACATCCAGCGACCGCGTGTACGTCAGCGTGTTCGCAATTTCATCCGCCAATGCAAAACGCAGGAATTCCACGCTGATATCGCCATTCATGTTCTGCAGCGGCAACACGGCAATCGTGTTCTTGGCTGCCGTTCCGGCGACCATCCTGCGCTGCTTGAACACCCACGCCCCGACCGCGGCCAACACGGTCACCAGTAGCGCCACCACTCCCAGCAGCACATAGGTGTGCCACTTGCTCGTGGCTGCAAACGTATTCGTCGCGATCCGATACGGCAATGCGGGCCGCCGCATCCCGCTCTTGGTCAACCCGGTTTCCGTCTCTTTCTTGAGCGACTGCAGATCGCCCTTCATCGCCTGCGCATTCGGGTAGCGGTTGCCCTTGTTCTTCTCCATTGCCCGCCCGATGATGCCTTCCAGTTCGGTGGGCAGCGCGCGATTCCATTGCAGCGGCGACACTGGCTTCTGATTGAGCACCGCATCGAGCGTCGTCACCACATTCCCGCCCGAAAACGGCTTCTTCCCCGTCGACATCTCGTACAGCACCACACCCAGCGAGAACAGATCGCTCCGGGGGTCGATCTCCTCACCGCGCGCTTGTTCCGGCGACATGTACACCGCCGTCCCCGGCACCACGCCCACCGCGGTCAGCGAATCTTCGTTAGCGCCGTCGCCCACCGCCAGCTTCGCCAGTCCGAAATCCAGAATCTTCGCCTGCCCGGTCGGCGTAACAAAAATGTTGGCCGGCTTGATATCGCGATGAATGATGCCCTTGGCGTGCGACGCACCCAGCGCGTCCGCCACCTGGATCCCGATATCGAGCACCTCCTCCAGTTGCATGGCCTCGCCGCGAATCCGCTCTTTCAGGCTCGTCCCCTCGAGCTTCTCCATCACGATGAACGGATGCCCGTTGGCGTCTTCAATGTCGTGGATCGTACAAATTCCCGGATGGTTCAGTTGCGAGGCCGCCCGCGCCTCCCGCACAAAGCGGTCCAGCGACTTGCGGTCGTGCAGCATGGTTTCGGGGATGAACTTCAGCGCGACATGGCGCCCCAGGCGGATGTCCTGGGCTTCATACACCACGCCCATGCCCCCGCCGCCCAGCTTCCCAACGATGTGATAGTGGGAGACCGTCTGGCCGATCATGCCTGAAGACTCAGACATATCGGGGCTAATGTTAGGACCCGGCAACCGTCAAGGTCAACCGGGAGAGGCAGGTCACAGGTGTCAGGGGTTCAGTCGAACCAGACTTTGCATCACCCTCCTGAGCGGAGTGGCGGCGGAGCGAAGCAACCGCCGCCATGGAGTCGAAGGTTCTCTACCCCCACCAGAGAATCCGTGCGCCGCCTGTGACCCCTGACCTCTGACCCCTCCCCAGGGCCCTGTCCACTTGCCCAACCCCCGTCGTACTCCAGTGACATGGGCAGCCCCTCCCAACTCCGCCACCATAGACGGATGCATCCCCCAAGAACCGCCCTCTCCGCCCTCGTCCTGGCTCTTGCGGCACACGCTCTGGCCGAGCCTTGCCCCAAAGTGATTACCACCACGCAGACCGCTGCCACCATGCGCGCCATCGTGCGGTCCGTCAACTGCCTCGTCGAATCCAATTCGACTCCTGCGCCCACAGCCACCATCTTGCGCACAAGCGAGGTTCGAGGTGGCACGCAGGTCGACACCCTGCCGATCATCGGCCCGCAGCATACTCATAACTATCCCGGATTCGTGCTCGCGATCCTCTCCATGCCCGTCGATAACACACACCGTTCGGTGATCGTGACGCCCGATTCTCCCCAGGCCGATATCCGTGGCGCAGGCGGAGGAGAATGCAAGTTGAAGCTCAACCCCGACCGCACACTCGACGCCCAATGCAACCAGGCGGGCGGCACCGTCTTCGTAGTCTTCAAATAGCAAGCTGGAACGACGGGCGTCCCGTCCGTCCCCGAGCGAAGCGGGGGAAGAACTTTCTTACTCCATCCTGACCGTCGTATCATCTATACGCCATGGCGTTCCCCATCAAAACCTGCGCTGTCTGCGGAGAGGAATTCGAGCTCAAGCCGGACAAACCCGGCTTCGCTAACCGCTGTCCCCAGTGCAGCTCAGACGAGCCGGGCGCCTCCCCATCTCAGCGCAGCATGGACGCAGACGAGCGTAAGACGTCGAGCGAACAGAACGAGGCTCGGAGGCAAGCCATGCGCAACCTCCTCTATCGCAAGGACAGCTAAACGACCCGGCTGCTGGACGGCCCAACGCCCCGGGCACCGTCGAGCTCATAGTTACCTCGGTGATCTACCACCAGGTTTGTGCTGCCGTAGAGTCAATAAGAGGCGGCTCCGCAGTGCCGCCCTCGATCTATGCCCCAAATCGACAGCACCGAACTCGAGCGGCTGCGCCGGGAAATCGACTCAGTCCAGGGACGCTATTTCCATCTCCTCTCCCTGACCGTGTTCGTCATGATCGTTCTGGCTGCCGGCATTCTGCTGCGCACGTATCCCAAGCTGCTGTGGAATTTGCAGACCACCGAGTCCGAGCGGAATTATGTTCCCCAGTTGCTGGTTGGGCTCTTTTTTCTAGTCGGACTACTGAGCAGCTACGTCCTGGAACAGCGGCGACGCCTCACCAAAACTCAAGAGCTTCTGATCCAGGAACTGATTCGCCGCGAGACGGCCGAACGCCTTGCGGTCGTCGATCCGCTCACCGAACTCTACAACCGCCGCTACATCATGCAGGCTATCGCGCGCGAGGCAAAGCGAGCGGACCGTCAAAATCAGAAGCTCGCTCTGCTCATGATTGACATCAACGACTTCAAGAACGTGAACGACACGCTCGGCCATGTTATCGGCGACCGCATCTTGCGTGAAGTGGCGGTACTGCTGCAAAGCAACTTCCGCACCACTGACATCGTCAGCCGCTACGGCGGAGACGAATTCCTCATTCTCATGGTCGACGCCGAAGAGAAGGAAGCGGCCCGTGCCATGGAACGAATCCGTTTTCACGTGGACCAATGGAACCGCAACGAGCAGATCGAAGGGTACCGCTTGAGCCTGAGTTGTGGCGCCTCGATCTATCGTCAGGGCTCCGACGTGATCGAAACCGTGGCCGCCGCCGATCGCGCCATGTACGACGAGAAGAACAATCGCCGCGCCCAGGCCGCCTCCGCAGGCGCGTCGTAGCGGATCAAGCCCCCAGGTCGGGCGTTCATTTTGTTTCCCCGCTGTACCCGCCCTTCACCATCGCCCGTGCACTAGCGAACGGATCTTCTGGTTGTAGATTCGCCTGACTTCGTCCATCGTTTCAGCGGTGAGCGGGGGAAGGTCGGACGCGGCGCAGTTCTCGACAACCTGCTCCGGACGTTTACCGCCCGGGATTGCGCAGGTGACCGCGTTGAACATCAGACTCCAGCGCAGCGCAAACTGGCTCATGGACACGCCCGCTGGCAAAAGGCCACGAATCTCCTCGACAGCTTCCAGGCCGGTTTCATAGTCGACGCCGGAAAACGTTTCGCCTACGTCGAATGCTTCGCCGTGACGATTGAAATTGCGATGATCGTCGGACGCGAACTTCGAGTCGCGCCGAAACTTGCCGGTGAGCAATCCGCTGGCGAGCGGAACGCGCGCCAGAATACCGACTTGCTTTTTCTGCGCCCGCGCGAAGAACACCTCTGCGGGCCGCTGGCGAAAACAGTTGAAGATGATCTGTACCGTCTGCACGTTGGGATACTCGATCGCCTTCAGGGCCTCGTCGACCTTCTCCACGCTGACACCGTAATAACGCAACTTCCCTGCCCGCACGAATTCGTCGAGCATCCCGAAGATCTCGGGCCGGGCGTAGAGCGCGCTGGGCGGGCAGTGCAGTTGCAGGAGGTCAATCGCATCGCTCGACAGATTGCGCCGGCTATCGTCGATCCAGCGCGTCAGGTTCTCGCGGCTGTAGCCCTCGACGGTTTGCACTGGCAGCCGCCGTCCGGCCTTAGTGGCAACAATGATCTCGTCCTTGCGCGACTTCTTCAGTTGCGCGATCAGGCGCTCGCTGCGTCCGTCACCGTAGACGTCCGCGGTATCGAGGAAGTTGACGCCGCTGTCGATCGCTTTGTGCAGCGCGGCCAACGACTCGTCATCCGAGACGCTGCCCCACGCGCCTCCGATTGCCCAAGCGCCAAAACTGATGTCAGAAACCTTCCAGGGAGTGCGACCCAGTTGACGGTATTTCATGCGTGCCCTTTCGCCGTGGTATGTCCTCATTCTACCGGGACATCTTCGGCTGCGAGTGGCGCACCTCAATCACGGGTCACCCCCCGGGTGGCGTTGATCGCATTCACAGCGATAAGATATTCGCACTGGCGAAAAGTGGGTGGGGTAGATGGCCGAAACAACGAAGATTAGAGTCTTCAGCGTTGACGATCATCCCTTGTTGCATGAAGGGATCGCGACAGTGATTCGTTACCAGCCAGACATGCTGCTGGTGGCCGAGGCGTCCAATGGCAAGCAGGCGATCCAGCGCTACCGGGAACACGAGCCCGACGTGACGCTCATGGATCTGCGCCTGCCCGACATGAGCGGCATCGATGCGATGATCGCCATACGCTCGGAATTTCCGGACGCCAATATCATTATTCTGACCACCTTTGCCGGCGACGTCGAGATTCAACGAGCCCTCGAGGCTGGGGCTCGAGCCTATGTCTTGAAGAGTATGCCCCCCAAGGAACTCGTCGACACGATTCGTCAGGTACATGCCGGCAAAAGACGAATTTCGCCCGAGATCGCAGCCCACCTGGCCGAGCACTACAGCGACGAGACTCTTACCCGCCGTGAGGTCGAGGTTCTCCGGCAGGTTGCCGGCGGCAGCCGGAACCGGGATATTGCCGAGAAACTCTTCATCGCTGAGGAAACCGTCAAAGTGCACATCAAGCACATCATGGAGAAGCTGGGGGCCGCCGACCGGACACAGGCGGTCGCCATCGGCGTGCGGCGGGGCTTCATTCACCTCTGATCCCACGGCGTCAGTGAATTCTGCCGATACCTCAAAAGTGGTAGAAAAGAATTCCGAGCAAAGGGGATTCGTTTGCGGAGGGAAATGTCTAGTCTACTTGTTGGTATGAAGGAGACGGTCGCTGCTCCAAATGTCCTCTATGTTCCCCGACGGCTGGCCTGGTGCAGGGTTGATACTCCTGCGAGTGGCAGTCGGGACAACTCTCCTCCTGCAGGGCGCCGCCTGCTTCGACGATCGCCATGAACTCGAATTCCTGACGTTGGCTGTTGTTGCTTTAACCAGCGCAGTTGGTCTACTGCTTCTCATTGGCTTCCTGACTCGGTTTGCTGCCGTGATGGCAGCGCTGCTCGGGGTGTCCAGCATCTTGTCCTGGTTTCCGGGAAGCAATGCCGGACCGCTGGTCAACCCAACGACTGCGGCCTTGTCCGCAGCCATCGCCGCCGCTCTCACTTGCCTGGGCCCGGGCGCTTTCGCACTCGATGCCAGGTTATTCGGGCGCCGCGAAATCATCATTCCCGCCAGATCCTCGCAACCCTAGCTTCCACCGCTGATCTCCGGTACACAACCGAGCCAGATGGATGGCCGGTCGATGCCTTTCTGCAAACTGGTTCACGCTCGGGCTTTGTCGATCATTTCTTCCCAGATACCTTTCGATCTGAGAACCAGTTCCACCGCTTCGCGGACTGCGCCGTGCCCCGCCAGGGCTTTCGTCGTGTAGTGTGCGACGCGTTTGACCTCGGGGACGGCATCGCCCACGGCGATGGCCAGGCCCGCACGGCGCATCAGCGGAATGTCCGGCAGATCATCCCCGATATAGGCCACCACGGAATCCGGCACTCCCGCTTTGCGCAGAATATCCTCATACGCCGGCATTTTTAACGGTTGTTTCATGTAGACAAATTCCATTTTCATTTCCTGGGCCCGGCGCAGGAGCGCGGCACTTTCACGCCCGGTAATACAGCCGGTGCGCAATCCCGCCGTCCGCGCCAGGGTGAGACCCTGGCCATCGTGTGCGTCGAAGGTCTTGATCTCCAGGGCGGTGCCGTCAGTTTGCGAGAGCAGCGTGACGCTGCCGTCGGTCATGGTGCCGTCCACGTCCATCAGCAGCAGCTTGACCTGCTTTGCGCGCCGCTTGAGTGCGGGAGAGAGTTTGGAGAATTGCGCCAACGAAGCCTCCGCGACAATCGATCCGCTACCGGGCAGTCGATCGTATTCAAGCTTCGCATTGTACAGGGCTGACGTTCCAACCCTCGCCGATGTTTTGCCTGTGAGAGTTGCCAGATGCTTCGTGAGCGTCCCGAGCCTGGCAAACTTTTTTGCGACGGCGTCCCCGGGCGGAGAATCTCCAGAACAAATCAGGAGCGGGTGGATCGCGTCGCCCAACGCGTTTGTGGCATCGAAGGAGATGTCCTGCTCTTTTCCAGCGGACACTTCGTTCGCGCGTTCGCGCCGCTGGCTGGGGGCTAGGCGTAAGGGCGGGAACTTTTTTTCGCTGAGGCCGGTGACTGTCAGCGCGCTCAGTTACGGGCACGATCGCTCCCGTCCTGGGATTCGGCTCTGGAATGACGATCTCGAGGTGCGGTCGCGAGGCAAAGTAACGGATTCAATGATTCTTGCAACCTATTGAGCACCAATCATTCATCAAGCCCGGAATATGAGGACCGCTAATGAGCACGAACCGAGCACTACGTCCAGACCCCGCAAAAATCGTTCCCATGACTGCGAAGCCCGCCAGTCTCTCCGACCTTCTCCGGCAATACGGCTTCAGCGATCTGAAGTTCGTGGGAACCGAAGGCGCGCTCTATGAACGGCACCTGGTTTTTGACCGCGCCATCGACCCCAAGGTCGCCAGTGCCCGCGAACGCTTTGAGGCCTTCTCCCATTCCGTGCGTGACATCCTGGCGCAGCGTTGGGTGAAGACAAAAGCAACGTATGAACGACAAAATGCCAAACGTATTTATTACCTTTCCATGGAGTTTCTCATTGGGCGATCACTGTCCAATAACGTTACCAACCTGTTGCTCGATCCCATTGTGCAAAGTGCAATCCAGGAGAAGAGTATTGACTGGCTCGAACTGATCGAGCAGGAACCCGACGCAGGCCTTGGAAACGGGGGCCTGGGGCGTCTCGCTGCTTGCTTCCTTGACTCGATGGCCACAATGCAGCTCCCCGCTACCGGGTACGGTCTACGCTACGAGTACGGTATGTTTCGACAATCCTTTGAGAACGGCTGGCAGCAGGAGAATCCCGACAACTGGCTGCGGGACGGTGATCCGTGGGAAATCTGCCGCGCCCATGAAAAAGTGGAAGTCAGGTTGAATGTCGCTTTTAAATTGCGCGACGGACACTTTGAAGTGATTCCGAATCGGCCATCCTGTCTGTTCGGAATTCCCTTTGATCGCCCGGTGGTGGGGTACGGTGGAAAGACGATCAACACTCTCCGGCTTTGGGCCGCGGCCGCGCCCGACTATTTCGACTTCGAGGAATTTGGCACTGGCGACTTTGTGGGCGCCTTGGGCGAGACTCTCGAAGCAGAATCGCTGACTCGCGTGTTATATCCCGACGACCACACCAGCGCCGGACAAGGCCTGCGCTTCCTCCAAGAGTATTTTCTGGTTGCATGTTCACTTGCCGATCTCGTGCGCCGCTTTTTGCGCTACAACTCGGATTGGGCGATGCTGCCCGCGAAAGCCGCCATCCAGCTCAACGACACTCATCCGTCGATGGCGGTCGCGGAATTGATGCGCATCCTGCTCGACGACGTGCGCCTGGGCTGGGATATGGCGTGGGACCTGACCAGGAAGACTCTCGCCTACACCAATCACACTCTGCTGCCGGAAGCTCTCGAAAAATGGCCGGTCGCATGGTTTGAGGTACTCCTGCCCCGGCATCTGGAAATCATCTATGAAATCAACCGGCGGCTGCTCGACGAAGTGCGGCTTCGCTTCCCCGGCGACGAGGGGCGCGTGGAGCGAACCAGCCTTGTCGAAGAAGGCAAGGAGCGCAAAATTCGAATGGCCAACCTCGCCATCGTGGGCACACACAGCACCAACGGTGTCGCCGCGGTCCACTCGAAACTGCTGCGCACGACCACCGTCAAAGACCTCGCGGAGATGTTTCCTGAGCGTTTCAACAACAAGACCAACGGCGTCACGCCCCGCCGCTGGCTGCTGGAAGCCAATCCCACGCTCTCTGCCACGATCACCGACGCCATTGGCGATCGCTGGACCACCGACCTAAGCCTGCTTACCCAACTCAAGCCCCTGGCCGGAGATCGCGGTTTCCGCGACGCATTCCTCGCTTCCAAGCGCGAAGCCAAGGCGCAATTCGCCAACTGGCTCAAAGCTACCTCTGGACAGATCGTGGACCCGGACACGGTGTTTGACTGCCAGATCAAGCGCATCCATGAATACAAGCGCCAACTGCTGAATGCGCTGCGGATCGTCACTTGCTATAACCGGTTGCGAGAGAATCCCGACATGGACATGGTGCCACGGACATTCTTCTTTGCCGGCAAAGCAGCACCGTCCTATCGCGTCGCCAAGCTGATCATCAAGTTCATCAACAACCTTGCCGGCACAATTGACGGCGACCCGGCCGTACGCGGCCGTATGAAGGTTCTCTTTCTCCCGGAGTACAACGTTTCGCTGGCAGAACGGCTGATTCCGGCGAGCGACGTCTCCAATCAGATTTCGACCGCCGGATACGAGGCCAGCGGCACGAGCAACATGAAGTTCATGATGAACGGAGCCCTGACCGTCGGCACGCGCGACGGCGCTACCATCGAAATGGCGGAGGAAGCCGGCGAGGAAAACATGTTCCTCTTCGGACTCACCGTCGAACAGGTCGAGAACAGCCGCTCCTGGTACAGTCCGAGCTGGCATTATGAGCATGAACCCCAGACCCGCGCCGCTCTGGACCTTATTTTCTCCGACTACTTCAGCCGCAACGAACCAGGCGTGTTCGCTCCGTTGCGCGATATACTCCTGCTCTTCGGAGATCACTATATGCACTTGGCTGACCTGACCTCATACGTCCAAGCGCAAGAGCGTCTCGGGGCTTTGTATCGCGATCCCGGAGCCTGGGCACAAAAGGCAATCCTGAACGTGGCCAGTTCCGGCAAGTTTTCGAGCGACCGCACCATCCACGAATACGCCACCGAAATCTGGAAGGCGGAGCCATGCCCAATACCCTAGAAAAACAATCCGTGGCTGACAGACCGGCGCTGTCGCCGCTCGCTGGCAAACCCGCGCCCAGGGAGATGCTGATCGATGTAGCCCGTCTCGAGAGCGAGTACTTCGAGCGCGAGCCCGACGTGAGCGACCGCAATCAACTGGTCGCTTTCGGGACCAGCGGACACCGGGGATCCTCCCTGAACGGCGCTTTCAATGAAGCGCACATCCTGGCGATTACGCAGGCGATCTGCGAGTACCGCAAGCGACAAGGAATCGATGGTCCCCTATACATGGGGAAAGACACGCATGCGCTTTCCGCCCCGGCGCAGCGCACCGCTCTCGAAGTCCTGGCCGCCAATGGCGTGGAGACTGTCATTCAGGAGAACGACGGCGTGACTCCGACGCCTGTCATCTCGCGTGCGATTCTCGTTTACAACCGCGGCCGCAAAGATCACGTTGCCGACGGAATCGTGATCACGCCGTCGCACAATCCGCCCGAAGATGGCGGCTTCAAGTACAACCCGCCCAACGGCGGGCCCGCCGATACGGATGTAACGCGCTGGGTCCAGGATCGCGCGAACGAATTGCTGCGCGCGGGAAACTCCGGCGTTCAGCGCATTCCGTTCGACAGGGCGTTTCAAGCCCCGACCACCCACAAGGAAGACTTCGTACTACCCTACGTCAGGGACTTGAAGAACGTCGTCGACACCGACGCGATCCGCAGCGCCACACTCAAGCTCGGCGTTGATCCTCTCGGGGGCGCCGCCCTGCCGTATTGGGAGCCGATCAACTCGATTTACGGGCTCGAAATTACCGTCGTCAATCCAACCCTTGATCCCACGTTCTCATTCATGACGGTGGACCACGACGGCAAAATCCGCATGGATTGTTCCAGCCCGTACGCGATGGCGCGCTTGGTCGGCCTCAAAGACCAGTACCAGGTGGCGTTCGCCAACGATCCCGACTCCGACCGCCACGGAATCGTGACTCCCAGCGCCGGGCTGATGAACCCGAACCACTACCTCGCAGTGGCCATCCAGTATCTGCTCACACACCGCCCGCAGTGGAGGCAGGATTCCGCCGTGGGAAAGACACTGGTCAGCAGCAGCATGATCGACCGGGTTGTCCGAAAACTGGGTCGTGAACTGCGCGAAGTGCCAGTCGGCTTCAAGTGGTTCGTGTCTGGCCTGGTGGATGGCTCGTTCTGCGTCGGCGGCGAAGAAAGTGCTGGTGCGAGCTTTCTGCGCCGCGACGGCACCGTGTGGACCACCGACAAAGACGGTCCCATCATGGACTTGTTGGCCGCCGAGATCATGGCCCGCACCGGCAAGGATCCCGGAGAGCACTACCGCGAGCTGACCACAGAATTCGGCACACCTTATTACACCCGCATCGACGCCCCAGCCACACCCGAACAGAAAGCAAAATTACAGAAACTGTCGCCCGAGGCTGTGAAGGAATCGGATCTGGCCGGCGAACCCATCACCGCCAAACTGACCAAGGCCCCGGGCAACCAGGCTCCAATTGGCGGGCTGAAAGTCGTCGCCGAAAATGGCTGGTTCGCGGCCCGGCCCTCCGGCACGGAGAATATCTACAAGATCTACGCGGAGAGTTTCAAGAGCGCGTCCCATCTGAATGCCATCGTCAGTGAAGCGCAGGAGATGGTGAACAACGCGCTGAATTCCGGCGCGTGAGCTACGGTCCCGAACCGCGGGGTGGGGACGTGCAATTCAAGTTGCCAAGAGTATTCTCCTGGTCGTCAGCGCTCTGTTCCCGATCGTGGATTCGATTGGCGGCAGCCGCGCATTTTGAATGCCGGCTTAGTCTCTGGCCTTCTCAATCGCCGCGGACGCTACCAGAGAGATTCCGCGAGTACCCGCGTCAAGACGTGAGGCCAGCGCGGGGAACGCGACGGTGGGCCCCTTCCACTGCAATTCGTCAACGGACGAGATAAGAACAATATCGGTGCGCAACGTCGCCAGTGTGCGGAAGAGCAGCGCTCGATCCTTCTCGTGTACTAACGTACTCGCAAGTTTCGCCGGACTCGCCACCTTGACTTGCCACTCGCGCCAGTCTTCTGGGATCGCCTCAAGGCGGCCAAAGCGTGCCAGAACCGCCGCCGCGGATTTCGCGCCCCACCCCTTCAGCCCCGGATACCCGTCCGCCGAATCACCAACGAGCGCAAGGTAGTCGGGGATGGATGCGGGCGGAACTCCGAACTTGGCGACCACCCCGGCCTCGTCCCGGATCGTACGCGTTCGGCGATCCATCTGCACGACCCGCGACCCGCGCACGCACTGCGCCAGATCCTTGTCGGGTGTGCAGATCATCACCTGCGCCACCCGTTCGTCCTTTGCAGCCGACGCCGCGGCAGCGGCCAGTGCGTCGTCGGCTTCGAATTCCACCATCGGCCACACCACAACTCCCATGGCAGTGAGCGCCTCTTCCAGTAGTGGGAACTGCGCCCAGAGATCGGGTTCAATACCCGCACTGGTCTTGTATTCTGCCCACAGGTCATTGCGGAAGGATTCGATGACATGGTCGGTCGCCACTCCGAGATGCGTGGCGCCCTCTTTGATCATGCCCAGGATTGAGGCCAGGACGCCTCGCACCGCGGCTACTTCGCGGCCGTCCGCATCGCGAACGGAAGGAAGCGCGTAGTAATGCCGGAACAGTTCGTACGTGCCGTCGACGAGGTGAACGTTCAGCGCGATAGCTCCTGGGAAAACTATACGTTCCCGGCCGCACATTCGCCTAGGCGCACAACGGGTCCCCAGGACGTTGGTGTTCTTCTCACCCACTTCTCCTGGGATTTGCCTTCACTCACGTCATTTCAAAATCATCTACTGCCCTACGTGATTCGCAACATTCAGAGTCGCATCGGCGCCTTGGTTTGCGATTGCGCCGGGCACGGTCCCCGGATGCCTCTCGGGCGCGCGGAAATACTCGCTCAGACTTTCCCGAAGCTCGAGGCGGGCTCGAAGCAGCCGCGTTTTCACCGCGCTTTGATTCAAGCCAAGCGCTTCAGCGGTCTCGCGGATCGAGAGTTCCTCGAGGTCCCGAAGGATGAACACTACGCGCAGGGCCGGCCTCAAGTCTTCCAGGCTACGCGTCAGGATGTCTCGCAATTCACTGACCCGGCAGACCTCCTCGGGATTCGGGACCCAGTCGGTCAGGTCCACCGGAAGACCCGCCGTTCCCTCCTCAAAGTTGGCGCCGATCAGCACCTCCTTGGCCGTACGCTGCCTCCGCAACTTCATCAGCGACTCGTTCAGCACGATGCGGATCAGCCAAGTCGAGAACCTGGCATCTTCCCGAAACTGCTCCAGCCTCTGATACGCCTTCAGGAAGGCTTCCTGCACGGCCTCCTCGGCGTCTTCCGGGTTGCGAGTAACGCCCTGTGCGATGCGCAGAAGTCTCCGGTCGTAGCGCTCGACGAGATCATTGAACGCGTCAAGGTCGCCGCTCTTGCTGGCACGCACCAGACTGGCGTCATCATCCTCTACTGCAGCGGTTGTCTTGGGCGTTGCGTCGTTTGTCATTGGAATCCTGTCCTTTCACTTTCAACTCTTTCGCCATCGAGCCTGCGTGGTCGCCTGTTTTCTGATGGGAAGCGAATGCGGCCGCGTCGCAAACCTCATCAAGCCGCCACAAACCAGGAGCTCCAACCTCCCTACATCATTGGATTCGCTTCCCGATCCTCGGCCCCCCGAGCGAATGTCATTTGATTGTCAAAATCTGTGTCTTTGGGCGAGTTCACGGTAGAACGGAGCTGTACAGTTGCGGATCGCAGGAGACCATCGTGCCACGTCAGCAAGGCATGGCGCTGAGGTTAGACCTTCTCGAGCTTTTCGTAGACGACCATGTCGCCGTCGCGGCGCAGGTCTCCGGGGTGGTACTCGGGAATGGGGAACTCCAGCTGTTTGAATTCGACCGGAGCAGTTTTCTTGTCGACGAGCCCGAGTGCGACGGCTACGCCGTAAATGATGGCTTCCGGACGCGGCGGACAACCCGGAATGTAGTAGCTCACGGGTACGACTCTTTCCACCGGGCCAAGCACCGAGTAGCTGTCAAACCACACTCCGCCACCGCAGGCACAAGAGCCAATGGCAAAGACAAGTTTCGGAGCGGGCATCGCCTCATAGGCGCGCTTCAGAGCCTGGGCAGTAGAACGCATGGCCGGTCCCTGACAGAGCATGACATCGGCGTGGCGCGGGGAGCCGACCAGTTTGATGCCGAAGCGCTCAACGTCGTAGTACGGAGTGAGAACATTCAGCACTTCGATGTCACACCCGTTGCAGCCGCCGCTATTGGCGTGATAGACCCACAATGACCGGCCGAACATTTTCTGGCATAGGTTCTTCAGCATAGCTAGTCCAGTTCGATCTGGATGTCGTCCACCACCCGCTCGCTTTCGAGATACGCGCGCGAGCGGTAGATCCAGCGCTCATTCTTGATGTCGTCGGAGCGATAGCCCTTCATCTTCAGTTCTTCCAGTGCGGCCGCGCCTTTGAAGCAGCGTCCGCAGCGCTGGCAGGTGCTCATGAAAAGTTCGAGTTTCTGTCCCAGATCGGCGATCTGGTTGGTGGCATTCTCGAACTCCAGGCTCATGGTGATCGCCTTCTCGGGACAAACATCGGCGCAGCGTCCACAGTACGTGCAGCGCCGGCCGAGGTACTGCAGGATGCGAATTTCCTGGCAAGGGTCGTAGACTAGGATCTCCCGCGCCGGACAATTGTTGGCGCAGCCGGCACAGCCAATGCACTTCATGGCATCGAAGATCGGCCGTCCGCGGAAGTTTTCGGGCAGAGGCTTTGCCTGAACCGGGTAAGGCAGAGTTACGCGTCCTGCCTTCAGGCAGATCAGTGTCTCTTCGAGTTTGCTCAGGAGCGACATGTTGCCTTCTCAATACCCATAGCTCGCCAACACCAGCGCAACCAACGCCACCGCGAACAATGCGGCAAAGAAGCGGATCGCCTGATCGATGCGGTAGCGCGCGTGCGTGGCCGCGACCAGCGTGACCAGCAACACCAGTACGAACACCTTTGCCCAGAACAACAGCCACCCCAACGGAAACAGCCAATGCGAACCCCAGGGAACGAACAGCGTCACGAACAGCGAGCTGTAGATGACCAGCTTCGCCATCTGTGCGTACTTGAATAAAGCCAGCTTGGGCCCGGAATATTCCATCAGCGGACCTTCCATCAGTTCGGTTTCCGCTTCCGCAATGTCAAACGGCACGCGCTGCACGAACGCCTGAAATGAAAGAAGGAGCACGCCCAGCATGATGATCCCTGACCACGCGAGGCCTTCGGTGCCGTATACGGAGCCATTCAGCACGCGATCAAGGCGAAACGATCCGCTGTGCACCGCGCCGACGATCAACGCGATGGCAAACAGAGGCTCCAAAGCGATCATGCTCATCATTTCGCGGCTGATCCCAACCAGAGAATACGTCGAACCAGCAGCCAATCCAGCCAGCAGCGTGCAAACGCCGCACACGGTAAGCAAATAGATAAGCAGGATCACGTCGCCGGCACGATTCATCGGCGCGGAGAACCCCATGGGCACAAGGCACGCCAGCGCCAACACGCTGGCCAGCGAGAAATACGCGGCGAAGCGCTGCATGGGCGGCGACTGGCCGGACTCAATGTCTTCCTTGCCGAGCAGCTTGAGGAGATCGAAGTAGGGCTGCGGCAACGGCGGGCCCTGGCGGGACTGCACGCGCGCCGTGACCTTGCGCAGGACCCCCTGGCATAACGGGGCGACGAGCAGCACCAGGGCGACGTTCAGCGCTCCTCCGGCGATCATCCAAATGATGCTGCGGTCCATAACACTCCGTCAGGTCTCTTTCTCCAGCGAAAGTTTCAGCAACTCGTCGGGCGACCACACTCTGGTCTCCCCGGAGCGAAGGTCAATCGTCTCCAGCCGGTCGGTGCACGAAAAACACGGGTCGATGCTGCCCAGGGAAATGGTCATGTCGGCGATCTGCTGATCTTTGATCATCGCCGGCACGCCCTGAAGATTCTGATAAGTTGGTGCGCGCACTCGCCAGCGGCGCGGACGATTGTTCTCCCCGGTGATGACGAAATGATGGCTCTCTCCGCGCGGCGCTTCTACGGAAGACAATCCCATGCGCCCCACCGGCAATTCATCCTTGATATCCAATTGCAGTGGGCCGATTTCCATCTTGTCGAGACACTGGCGGATGATCTTGATGGACTCGAATACCTCTTTCATCCGCACGACAACGCGGCCCCACACGTCGGCGCTCTGCGCGGTGATCACGTCGAACTCCACGCGCTCGTACGCGGCATAGGGATGATCGCGGCGGCAATCGATCTCCACCCCGGCCGCCCGCGCCACTGGGCCAACGAGCCCAGCATTCTTGACCGCCTGCTTGTCGGCGACTCCCACATCGCGAGTACGCTTCTGGATGTTTCTGTCGTTGCTGACTGCACCGGCCACGGCACGCCACTCGGATTCGAGTTTGTCGAGCACGGAGCGCAGTTCGTTCTTCAGTTCGTCGGTGATCTCGCGCCGGACGCCGCCGATCACGCAAATGGCATATGTCTTGCGGTTGCCACTGATCTTTTCCGCGATCCACATGATGGGCTCGCGGATGCGGAAACTCTGCATGAAGAGCGTGTCGAAGCCCACGATGTGGCAGGCGAGTCCGACCCACAGCAGATGACTATGCAGACGCTCGAGCTCGAGCATGATGGTGCGGATGTACTCGGCGCGGGGCGGCGCTTTCAGGGCGGCCGCCTCCTCCACCGCCTGCACATAGGCCACGCTGTGCACGCAGCCGCAGATGCCGCAGATACGCTCGGCGAGGACCGGAATATCGTTGTAGCTCATCACCGACTCAGCCAGCTTCTCGATCCCGCGATGCACCATGAAGCCGCGATACTCGCAGCCACGCACCATCTCGCCTTCCACATAGAGGCGGAAATGCGCGGGTTCGTCGAGCGTAGGATGAAATGGCCCAAATGGAACCACCATGCAACCTTCCGGCGGATCGTCGAATTGGAATTCGCGATTCTCGTCGTAGCTCTCCGGAACATCGTTCCAGGGCACGTCTTTGCGCAGCGGATGCTTGCCCTCGGGCCAGCCGTCGGGCAACACCAGCCGCTTCAGGTAGCGGTGTCCGACCGGCTCAATGCCCAGCAGGTCTCGCATTTCCCGCTCGGCCCAACTCGCGGCCGGAACCATGTTGGTGATGCTGTCGACTCTTAGATCGTTCTCCGGCAACTGCGTCAGCACGCTGCACAGTACCTGGTCTTTATCAAAAGCGAAATTGTGGGCGACGAGGAATGTGCCGGAGAATGGCCTGTCATCGGAACCGATGCTGGCGACGTAGCGGGCGTCGAGCTCGCGAAAGATGTGCTGGCACACGTACCGCACCGCAGACCGATCGACGTAAACGAACAACCGCCGGTGGCTCGGCAGATCTGCTCGCTGGATGAGGGGGCCAAACCTGGCCTTGAACTCCTCGAACACCTCACGGGCGATCATCGCAGCTCCTTCATGGCGGGCGGCGCGCCAGGATGCGCTTGCGGCATCCCGCCGAGCCAGCGGAAGTAGCGTTTGATTTCGCCATAGAAATTGTGGGCGACGTAACGGTGGCAATCGGCTTCGCGAGCGTAGCCGCACAGCCACGGATCGGCGGCGCGGCGCGGCGCACTCCCCAGTTTCGAGATGCCGTAGACCAGCAGGAACATCAGACCCAGCACACAGGCCAGCGCAACCGGCACGAACAATGCAGCCGAACCAGATTCGGCGAGTCCCTGGAGAGGCCCGCTCATCATCGGGGAGGCGTTGGCTAATGTTGTGCCGAGTCCACCACGACTGGCCTCGAGCGCATGCTGCATCAGGCGGAAGCCGATGGCCGGGACCACGCCCAGCAACACACAGAAGAACGCAAGCACAACCTGCGGGATCTGCATCATCCAGGGAACTTCGAGTCGGCGGCTCTGCGCTTCAGCCACGCGCGCTTTCACCAGCGTGCTGGCGCGGGAGAGGAAGCTCACACCGAAGAATTTGATAAACGAAGCCAGAGTGAGCGCGCTGGTCACAATCGCGATGACGGCACAGACTACGAGATACCGCGCCGATCCGCTGCCTTGGATGGCCGCCACATAGATACTCCACTTGCTGACAAAGCCGTTGAACAGCGGCACTCCGGAAATGGAGAACGACGCCACCAGCGCGGTGATGGCGGTCAGCGGCATGTATTTCATCATGCCGCCCATCTGGTTCAGGTCTTGCGTGCCGGTGGCGTGCAGCATGGAACCAGCGTTCAGAAACAGCAGTCCCTTGAACAGCCCGTGGTTCAGTACGTGAAACAGCGCGCCAAAGAAGGCGATGGCAGCAAGCGCAGTCGTGGCCGGAGTCGCTACCGGCAACAAGGCCATGCACGTCCCGGTGCCGAGCAGGATGTAGCCGATCTGTCCGATGCTGTGGAAGGCCAGCAAGCGCTTCGATTGTTCCTGCTTCAGCGCCTGCATGGTGCCCGTGAAGAGAGTGATCGTGCCCAGGACTGCGACCAGCATGCCCCACCGCGCGAGTGGGTAATCCGCCTGAGCGCTGATCGGCACCAGCCACAGGAAATACCGCATGAGCCCGTAGACGCCGGTCTTGATCATCACGCCGGAAAGCATCGCGCTCACCGGGGACGGCGCTGCGGGATGCGCATCCGGCAACCAGACCTGGCCGAACGGCCACATCCCCATCTTGATTCCAAAGCCGATCAGAAATAGTCCGAAGGCCAACGCCGTCATGCCCGGATTGGCGTTGAGCAGCAGCGGCAGGTTGGCGCTCACGGTGTCGAAGTCGTACTTCAGATTCGCGGCGCCGCTGATGGACTTGCCGGTAACCGCGAGCAGTTCCGCGCCGATCATGGTGGCGGCACAAGCAATCTGCATCATGATCAGGTACTTGTTGGCGGCCCAAACATTTTGCCGCCTGCGATACTCGAAGCGAATCAGCGCGTAGCCGGGCAGCGTCATCAGCTGCCAGAAGATGAAGAAGAACCACATCATGTCGGTGGTCGAGAGCAACCCGTACATGGCGGCGAGAAAGAGGAGGAAATAGGGGTAGTAGCGCGCCACACCGTAGTCGCGGTAGTGCCGCATGTACACAATGGAGTAGAAAGCCGCCGGCACCGCGATCACAGCCGCGAGCAGCAGGAACACCGCGGTTAGGCCGTCCACGTAGATGCGCAGCGCGAAACCAAACTTGGGCATCGCCCAGAACGCGGCCGGATGGGCGGATGGCCCGCCCGTCAGAACCTCAACCACCGCCGACAGAATCAGGACCGCTGTTCCCGCCGTCACCAGGAATGCGATCCACCCGGCAACCGTTTTGTAGCGCGACACGAGCAGCGTCAAGGCCGCGCCGGCAACGCAGCTCAGGATGGATACGAGGACGGCTTGTTCCGGCGTCAGCATACCAGCATGTCCCTCGTCTTCAATCGAAACAACAACTCCCGCAGCGCTTTCAGACTGGCGCGGACTGCCGAGGTAAGAGCCTTCCCTTCACGCGTGGATTGGGGCTGCACCCCGAGCAGCCAGACCTTCGTGATTCCGTTGGACTCAATGAGTTTCGCCAACAAACCCAGCGAGATCTTGTGCGTTGAGACTTGCGGAAAACGCGAGATCAATTCCTGGCCTTCGAGGAACACAACCGATCCAGGCGTCGCGCCAAATTCGACTGCGTCGAGAAGAACAACGTGGTCAAACTCCTGCTCCGCAGCAATACCGACCCAATGTTCGGGCTCGTTTCCGGCGACGATCACATCCGACACGCCCGCGCCAACAAGTTCCTCCACCAACCGCACTCCGAAGCCGTCGTCGCCGTAGTCTGTGTTGCCAATGCCCATCAGGCAGACCCGCCCCTGAAGCGTGGCATCCAGCTGTTCTCGAAGATTCGGGGCCATGGCCGGCATCAGATATCCTCCCCGAGTTTCTTGATCTGCTCGTAGGTGAAGACCGGACCATCGACGCA